>ENA-OPNW01001218-OPNW01001218.1-human-gut-metagenome-genome-assembly--contig:-NODE-1218-length-13302-cov-2.297652_pt1 | contig 13302 bp, 12 predicted proteins | sample MGYA00241540_ERZ501777 | MGnify/ENA primary metagenome ERZ501777 (study PRJEB25962, sample SAMEA2042615) | human gut metagenome | biome: human gut; feature: human-associated habitat; material: faeces...
AAACCCGGCAGCTATCGCATCGTGGATGCTGTAGTCGATGATAAGATGGCCATTGTCATCAACTGGTGTAAGTTATTTTACTCCGCCGCCAAACCGGGAACCAATTCCCGCGACGAGGATTACGAGAGATTTGTGCATTTCTTTCCCCTTCAAAAACATCATTCAAAGTAAGCTACATCTCATAAAAACTATCATAATCGAACACATTAAAAACTTCACCACTATAATCAAGTCTTTTTTTAGCAAATCTTTAGTATTTCCAACGATTCTTGCAGGATTTCCTGCCACAACACTATAGTCTGGAACATCTTTGGTGACAATACTTCCAGCAGCAATAACGACATCATGACCAATATTAACGTTATACATTATAATCGACCGGGCTCCAATCATTACATTGTTTCCAATAGTAATACCACCATAGTATCGTTTTACAAATGGACCTTTATAGTAAGGATTTCTATTGAATATCCATGACACCATATCGTGTTCGTATAGTCGGACATCAGCTGCTACAATGACATTTTCTCCTATACTAATTATATCCGGGTTAGCAGGGATCCAGGCCGAATGCCAGTATCCCCCCCCCGTATTGCTTAAATAGTCCTGATTTTTTTATTAATACTGAATTATTCTCAGTCTTGCCAAATAATTTATTTATATACAAACAAAGTAAAAGTAGTTTTCTCTTAAACTTGATTTTTTTCCCTTCCCCTGCCATTTTAATCAACTCCATATATTTATATCAGTTCCCTTGATTTGCGTAAAGCCGATTCAATTACCTGATCCATATCATAATACCTATACTCACCGAGTCTTCCTCCGAATATGACCTTCTGCTCCTTGTCTGCCAGTAACTTATACTGCGCGTACAGATTCCCGTTCTTCTCATCATTCACTGGATAGTATGGCTCATCACCCGGCTTCCATTCAGAACTGTACTCGCGGCTGATCACAGTCTTTGGCAGGTAATTGCCTTCTTCATCCTTGCCGAACTCAAACCATTTATGTTCAATAATCCGAGTCCAGGGTGTCTCAGCATCTGTATAATTTACCGCAGCGTTACCCTGGAAATTTGGAATATTGAGTACCTCTGTCTCGAAACGCACAGAGCGATACTCAAGATTTCCGAGAGAGTAGTTGAAATATGCATCAATTGGTCCAGTGTAGACCACACGCTCTGCAAGCTGATCCAGTTCTGCCTCGTGTACGAGATAATCACAGTTCAAGCGAACCTCGATACCATCAAGCATTCGCTCCACCATCTTCGTATAGCCACCTACAGGAATACCTTGGAATGATGCGTTGAAATAGTTGTTGTCGAAGGTCAGGCGAACCGGCAGTCGCTTGATTATGAACGCTGGTAGCTGATCACATGGTCTTCCCCACTGTTTCTGTGTATAGCCTTTGATTAATTTCTCATAGATATCAGTGCCAACGAGGGATATCGCTTGCTCTTCAAGGTTCTTCGGTTCTGTAATTCCTGCAGTCTTTCTTTGCATCTCGATTCTGGCCGCAGCATCTTCTGGCGTCACCACTCCCCACATCTTATTGAAGGTATACATATTAAATGGCAAGCTGTATAACTCACCCTTATAGTTTGCCACCGGGCTGTTCGTGAAACGGTTAAATGTAGCAAAACGCTGGACATAATCCCACACTTCCTTATTATTTGTGTGGAAAATGTGCGCACCATATTTATGGACATGAATACCTTCCACATTTTCGGTGTATACGTTTCCTGCAATATTGGACCTCTTGTCGATTACAAGGACTTTTTTTCCTGTTTCAAACAATTGATGAGCTACTACTGAGCCATAAAGCCCTGCTCCGACAATAAGAAAATCATATTTCATAACTAGACCTCCTTCTTGATCTGAAGTTTCTGTTTGATGTTTGCAATAAATTCACCAATATAAAACGCTGCAATAAACGTTCCAAAAAATCTTAATATAATAATTCCAAAAGAAACCCACTCTATCCCGAAAGATGCAATTCCTAAAATCGAGTAAACACTTGATAATATTAGATAGTTTAATGGTTCTGAGTACAGATACACGTCCATGCTTCTTTCAGAGATTTTTTTAAGGGCAAGAGGATATTTACTAGCAATACTCCCAATCTGATCGGATAAGATGAAGGCTATCGCAATTCCCATAAGAGCAAGAGCAAAATCTCTGATGATAAAAATGGGTAGCGTCTCCTGAACGTGTCTAAATACGAAAAACAGCCCTATATCAAATATTAATATGCTACAAGTCACCCACCTTTGCTTCCTTATCTTATCTGTAATACATTCAATTTGTTTTCCTAAATAAAACCATATGCAATACCTCATGGGATTTCCAAATGGTATATAATCATTTGCATAATACTGTAAAACAATCCCACCCGTATACATCAATAGCAGTATTATTAATCGCCACGAATTATTATGAATTAATTTTATTGTAATGTAGACGATTACGAATACTAAAAATAAGGATTCTAAATACCACAAATATACTCTATTAGGAAATATCAATTGCAACAACACCTTAGAGAAAGGAACTCCAAGATAATATCCACTAATGTATTTAATTGGAATATTCCAAAAAAACCAAGTACCAAACAGCGGAAGAATGAGCCTCTTGAATTTCTTTCCAATAAGAGATGATAATGTCCACCTATTCTGCTTAATTTGATTCCAAAATAGACAACCAGACAAGGCAAAAAATGCAGGCATATGGAATGAATATAAGTAGTTGCTTATAATTTTTATTGCCAAGTGCACTTTTGTATCGCTTATTCCATTTGCAAGCATCATGGTCTGATAATAAATCCCGCCAAACGGTGTTATTATATCGTAATAACTGCAATGACTAAGCACAACAAGAATAACAAGAACCACTCTCATATAATCATATCTTAATACTCTGCTCTGCTCTGCTCTGCTCTGCTCTGCTCTAGGTATTGTTGGCATCATGGTGCCTCCTGTCAAGTCTTATTTACGTACTATTTTTTTACATTTATCAAGCACACCGTTCCATATTTCCACAACTAGGGCGTCTTTCCAAAACAATAATATAAGAAAATATGTACCAAAAAATATTGTTGCCGATATAACTAAAATCAAAAAACTTCCTATGCTTAATCTATTTATCCAAATCGAAATAATTGATGCGATCATAATAGCAATCATTATTTTGTAGCTATGTATTTTCTTGAAAAAACCTTTCACGTATTCTTTGATTCCATGGAACTGTACTAGAAGTACCACAAATTCCGCAAGTAAAGTGCCAAATGCAGCTCCAGCGGAAGCAAACAGAGGAATCAATGCAGCGTTAATTAAGATATCAACTATCGCCCCAGACACTTCAGAGTAAAAAACTATTTTCTCCTTTCCTAACGGCACAAGCATCTGTGTTCCGAAGATGTTTGTTATACCAATTAGAATCAATGTTGGCATAATAATCTGCATCGGTAAAATTGCGCCATCATAGGCATTCCCAGACAGAAAATAAATTCCTTGCTTTGCAAACAAAATAAAATATATTGTCATTGGTGTAGCAACCAATGCAACAAAATTCAACGCTTTATTGCTGATACGTTTAAATTCATTAATTTGGCCTTTTTCTATATAGTAAGTGGAACGAGGTAATAAAACCGTACCTAATGATGTGACAAGACTGACTAAAATATGTTTGATCTTTACAGCTGCGTTGTAATATCCTACGTCAGTATTGCTTGACATAAATCCGAGCATAACAGTATCTAAGTTCGTATATACTGTGATTGCACATGACATTGCAAAAAAGATAAATACAAGTTTTATATGTCGTTTAACATTGTATTTCGGCAATGGCTTCAAGTCGATATACTTATGTATATTAATGAAATTAAAAACATTTGAAGCTGATGATGCAAATATGGAAATGCCTCCATAAATTACATAGTCAGATTTTTCATGTACAAACAAAAACATTGTCACAAGAGCAATAAACTTAAATATTATTGATCTTATCGTAATATATGTATACTGTTCTAATGCTTTATATAACCACTCCATTCCAACTGAAGTGAGAAAAATTGTAGCACTAATGATTATGTATAAAGTTCTGTCCTCAAACAGTCTGGGTACAGTTAACAGTGCTACGGCAAGAGCGAGATATGAAAACACGTTCATGCCAAGATTGATAAACAGAAGTTCATGCGCTGTCCGTGTCAATTCAATGCGATTATCACGTACCTTTGCACAGGCTCTTATTCCATAAATAGGTATGCCTAATTGAGCAATCATAGAAAAATAGGAAATCAATGACGTCGCAAAAGAAACCTTTCCGGTTCCTTCTGGAAGTAATATTCTCGAAATATAGGGAAAAGTAATTAAGGGAAATATAAATGAAGACATCGTCAAAATTGCATTCATTATAAAATTCAGTTTTAACGATTTCTGTTTTTCCATTCTACTCATTTATATAATCCTGCTTTCTAGGTCGCATGTCACCCAACTATATCCTTTTAAAACTTACTGCTTTAAATTTGGTTCTTTCAACAAAATACCGAACCATTGCCCAGAACACCAAATACTTTATGAACTGTATACTGACAATACCCTCATAAAATTTATTCGAGAAAAAAGAAAACGCCAAACTATAAAACACGTAAGAGTAAACTATGATCCAGAGGTTAATAGAATATCTTCTATTTCTTTTTGACGGCTTAGTTGCTTTCTGATATAGAACTTGAGAAATCAGTCCCATAAGGATCATTAATACAATGACACCCGTCACTCCAAAATCATAGAGATAAGCATAAAATGTTGTATAAACATTTCCGCAAACATATCCATTTGATCTTAGAAAAGGTAAGTCTAGTTCGTAAACCCATGAATCTATTTTCAAAAAACCACCAAGGAAATTTATCATACGTACAAAAGTCATCTTCCCCCACACATCTGGACGAGAAAAAGATCTTCCCATTACGTTATTAATATAGTAATCAAGGTTCCTAATTGGTGCACTTAGATATGTGGATAAATATCCTCCAAAATCTGCAGCAGAGACTCTTCCTAATAATTCACCAACTTTTTGGAAAGTTCCAACAACTATAACAGCGATTAATATAACCAACAGTATCTGTCGAAATTTTAGTCTTCTTCGTTTAGATTTTTTCTGCCAAATAATTACCATCATTGCCACGCCTGCTACTAGCAGAGTCACCGCTCCACCTCTAGAACCCTTCTCGAGAGAGATGGCAATAGAAAGGATGAGATTTAACAGTGGGAGTTTGTCAACTTTTTTAGATACTGCGAAATTATTTGCGACAATATAAAACCAAATAAATCCTGAAGCATAACAAAAATCATACAAATTGTTGTTTAGACGACCAAGGCTTATATTCTCTGTAGTAAAAGATTTAAGATTTTTATATCCTGAAATCAGAATTGAAAGTGAGCCAGATATTCCAAATCTCCTTGAGATCCTCATAACAGCAATCAGGCAAAGTGCAAAAGTAATCACTTGTAATGCCGCAAATATCCAACAATTTATTCTACCAACTTTTATATAATTAAGCTCTTCCGGCTCTATCGTTGATTTGAATCTATTCTGTTCAAACCTTCCTGAGCGTAGGAATACTTTCCCAGCCCTTGCAAAATACACTGCTCCAAGAAAGCATAGACTCCCAACTAACATAATAAGATATGTGTTATTCTTTAGTTCAACACGCCACTTATCTACATTATAGATCAAATCTATAGCCGCTAATGAAAATGGTGCAAAGAAAGCAACTGGGGGTGAAGCTATTTCCTGATTATTTGTATAGAAGGAAATAATGAATAGTACAACCATTGTAATAGCTAATGTATAGACTATCAATTTATATTTTCCCCTCTCCTGTCATATATTTCATTTATCATTTTTTCGATATCTGAGCATCTATATAAGTTTTAAAAGTATTGAACTGAGAGAACCCTTCTATTGTTCCCTTCCATACAGTCCTAGCTTTTATGGCTCCCTTTTTTTTCCCCAAATATTTACCCGAACAAACAGCCTGTGCCAGCTTTTTTATGATTGTAATCGCTCTATTCCGATCTTTCTTATAATAAAGTTGGTTTACAATATTATTGCGGACATAATAATGGTACATTTTAATTCTATTTTCATCTTGGAAATTACTAAGATCAAGTTTTTTCGCACCCATTCTCTTATGTATTGCAATGCTTTTCCCGACCATATATGCAGGTCCGTAAAAATGTGTTAAGCGAAGAGTATATTCTCCATCGTCACCCCAAATAAAATAATCCTTACACGGAAGTCCGCATCTAAGTACAGCATCTTTTCTTATCAACAATGACACAAATGTCGCATCTGCTATATTTATGATACCTTCGCCTAGGTATTTATAAAAGTGTGGATACCCATTTGCAGATTCACTTGTGTCGATGTTGGGGACATTCATAAACTCGCCAGCGGATCCAAACACAGCACTAGCATAAAACGATGTGTTGTCATCATCAATAAAATCATCTGCAGCTAGCAACTGTTCCAAGCAGTCAGATGTTGGAATAGTGTCATCATCCATAATCCAAAGCCAATCCACTTCCGAAGACGAGGAGACCTTCATTCCCTCATAAAATCCACCGGAACCGCCAGTATTAGAATCCATATTCACACATATTATTTTTTTGGCATCAAATTCTCCGCCAGCTTCAAAAAGCTTCTCTGTGCCATCAGTACTTGCATTATTGATGACAAATATTTTGTCTACGGGCACTGATTGCTGAAGAATAGCATGTAAGCATTCTATAAGCAATTTCTTTCTGTTAAATGTAACGATTACGGCCGCCACCTTAGTGTTTATCATTTAAATTCCCTCCGTATCACTCACAATCTCACGATATAGTTCATTAATTCTAAATGCATTGTTTTGAGCGGTCATCTCGTTAAGCATTTTGCTCTGCCCTTGTTTTGCAATATCACGCATTCTATCAGGATACTTCAATGCTAACCTTATTTTTGCTGCTAGGTCAGAATAGTCTCCACTTGTATATAGAAGCCCTGTTTCATTGTCAGAGACGAGTTCCATAGTTCCGCCTGAGTTAGCACCTATAACGAGACATCCACTCATCATTGCCTCAACCGTGACCCTTCCAAACGCTTCGGATTGAGAGCACATTAAAACTATGTCCGTATCTCGATATAACTGTTTAATGTCTGATTGCGGTCCTATAAACTGAATCCATTTGTCAAGGTTCTTACTTCCAACATAATTTCGCAAGAAATTAACATATTCGCTTTCTTTTCCAGCAATTCGTAGATTAATATTGTCTATGCCTTCTTCTATCAGTATTTCGCAAGCTTTTATAGCCTGATCTTGGCCTTTGGACCGATTTATCGAGCCAACGATTGCTAGATTAATCCCATTTCCAGAAAACAAGTCTTTATGATCGATATAGAAATCGTCACTATCTATTCCATTATAGATCGTGACAATATCCGCTTCTGGAAGCAATTTTTTATACTTTTGATATATACTGTCCGATATCGCGACTACTCTGTTTGCTTCTCCGATTAGTGAATAACCTTTTTTATTATTCCATATACATCTTTCCTGGTCTTCCTCGAGAAACTCTCGAATGTGCCATACAAATGGGATATTCTCCAAAAGTGCGGCTTGAGCTCCTACATATGAGCATGAAGTGTTGATGTGAACAATCTGGATTTTTTCCTTTTTGATCAGCCTTCTGATTTTTCTTATCGCAATAATATTGTACACTTGTGATAAAGGCATCCAAATATAGCACAGGGCAAGTTTTATCTTCCGTATTATCTGCTTTGGTTTATATGGAACAAACCAGTTGAATGATCGAATTTTCACATATTCTATGTTGTTATCCTCAAGAAGCTTTTCTCCATTCCCATTGCAATGCAATAGAACCAAAATATTGTGTCTATATTGGTTCTGCAAAAGACTGCAAAGCTTGACCATGCTTAAGAAAGCCCCAGATGTAGCATTATTATCGGAAGGGACAAATAATATCTTCATTTAAACCTCTTTCACTGCTCTTGGTTTCAAAGTTCTATATACGTCATAGATCGCATCTGCATTTTTTTCCGCTGTCATGTTTGATAACATATACGCCTGACCAGATTTGGCTATATCGTTTGCTATCTTTTTATTTTCTAACACATAAATAATTTTTTCCATTAAGCTGTCAACATTGCCACTCTCATATAAATATCCCGTCTTTGAATCTTCAATTAGTTCAATGGTGCCACCAGTATTAGCACCTATTACTACGCATCCTCCCATCATGGCCTCTACTGTTACCCTACCAAATGCTTCAAATCTGGAACATACGAGAACAATATCTGCCTGATGGTAATATTTAACTGTGTCTTTTTGAAGTCCTACAAATCTTACATTATCAACTATCCCCAACCTCTCCGCTCTATCTTTTAAGTTTTGTGCATACTTAGTCATATCTCCTACAATTGTTAAGATAAAGTCTTTGAATCCTTTATCAACTAACCGCTTACACGCTTCTATTGCCTGAGCTTGACCTTTCGATTCATTGATAGTGCCAACCATCAATATTTTAGTCTTGTCATTTTGAAATAAAGTACGAGGTGAAGAAGCATAATAAGATGCATCAATGCCATTGTATATTTTTAACAGGTTAGTATTCTTTAAAAGCTTTTCATATTTGTTATAGAGGCTATCGGAAATAGTTATTACAGCGGATGCTTTTGATATTAAACCATATCCACTTTTTCTATTCCAAATCCTTTTATGTTGATCTTCTTCGAGAAACTCCCTTAAATGCCACACTAAAGGCACATCACTTTTAATCGCTGCTTTTGCAGGAGCATAAATGTAACTTGTATTTTGATGCACTATGTCTACTTTTTCATCTCTAATTAGCTTTTTTATCCTTACTATGGCGAGCTGATTATACAACTGAGCAAATGGTTTTGTAACAAGCCTCACACATAGTTCAGCTTTTCTAAACAAACTACTAGGATGATCAGGAATAATCCAGTTATAAGATTTGATTTTTAAATACCTGATTCCATTTTCCTTTAGTAATTCTTCCCCTCTACCATTTCTTCTTAACAGGACAAGTACATCACAGCCATATTTGTCTCTTAATAGAATACAGAGTCGTACCATGCTTTGAAAAGCGCCTGCTAGATTATTATCAGAAGGAGTAAATAGTATCTTCAGCCCCATTTTAATTCACCCTTGCTTTATTTACACTTGTTGATTTCATTTTATAAAAGAGTGCAGCAAAATTATTTTTTACAAATCCAATCATTTTACCAACAAATATAGACTGCTTAACATTTTTCCTTTTCATCGGAGAAGCTGCAATGACAAGCAGTTTAGATCCTATTCTCCCATTTTTAAATGCCTTTTCGGTTAATTCGTCGTTTAATATTTCTTCTACCAAACGAGTTTTTTCCCTTTGGTTACTGATTGATATTTCCTGAACGCATTGTACAAGCCTTGCCGCATAATAACCGTATAAAGCTGCCATTATTTTCTCATCTTTAATGTTCCAATGGTCATATACCTTAAGAATATGTTCAAATTGTTCTTTACGCTTTTTATAAAGCATTCCATCGAAAACAGTTGTAGTTTCAGAACCTGCTCTCGATCTAAAGAAATGATAACCTGATGAAGAGCTTACAGCGACACGGTTAATGTCCATAATGACATCCATGTTAAAATGCAAGTCATCCCATTTCAGATTTGGAAACCTTAAATCTTTATCTCTAATATAGCTAGCAGAATACAGTTTATTCCAAGGTACAGCCATCATCATATTATCAAAATATTCATGTAAACCATACCTAACTTCTTCCGGGTTATTAAGAAGTTTTTCATTTACAGATACCTGATATCTCTGATTCTTACCTTGCTCGTAATACTCCATGGTAAATCCGGAAATCACAAGCTCCGCATGTGTTTTTTCTGCTAAAACCACAAGTTCTTGCAAATACTCCGGATCAAGCCAGTCGTCTGAGTCAGGAAAATAAAAGTACTCCCCTTTCGCAATTTCTATGCCTGCATTTCTGGCACTTGGAGCACCACCATTCTCCTTATGAATCACCTTAACTCTTGAATCTATCTTTTCGTATTCATCTGCAATTTTACCGCAAGAGTCCGGCGATCCATCATCTACAATAATTAGCTCAAAATCTTTGAATGACTGATTTAAAATACTATCAATACATTTTCCTAAATACTTCTCGACCTTATAGACAGGGGTAATCACACTGACCTTGCACATTATTATAACTCTACCTTCCTTGAATAATATTTAGTCTCTTTTAAACAAGTCACGTGTGTAAACCTTGTTCTTTACGTCATCTAAACAATCATCATAACGATTGGCAATAATAGCATCGCTTCTTTTTTTGAATTCCGCTAGATCATTAAGGACCTCGCTGCCATAGAAAGTTGACCTGACCTCCAGCGTTGGCTCATATATTACAACTCTTGCGCCTTTTGCCTTAATTCGTTTCATAACTCCTTGAATGCTGCTCTGACGGAAATTATCACTATTACTCTTCATAGTAAGACGATAGACACCAATGACAACATCTTTCTCTCCTACATAACCACCGCTATAACTATTTGCGCCTGCAATTTGCAGCACACGATCTGCTATGAAATCTTTTCTTGTTCGATTACTATCAACAATAGCTTTAATAAGATTCTCCGGTACGTCTTGATAATTTGCCAATAACTGCTTTGTGTCTTTTGGCAGACAATACCCACCGTAACCAAAGCTCGGATTGTTGTAGTAATCGCCGATTCTCGGATCCAGACTGACACCACGAATAATATCTGCGGTTTTCAGCCCTTTAACTTCGGCATAAGTATCAAGTTCATTAAAGTAACTAACTCTCAACGCTAAATACGTGTTTGCGAAGAGCTTGACCGCCTCCGCCTCAGTATACCCCATGTAAAGGACTTCAATGTTTTCTTTCATTGCCCCCTTCACCAACATACCAGCGAAGGTTTCAGCTTTCTCACGGCTATTCTCGTCGCATCCTACAATGATCCGGCTCGGATAGAGGTTATCATAAAGAGCCTTGGATTCTCTCAGGAACTCAGGACTGAACAGTATTCTATCCGTGCCATATTTCTTCCGAACGCTATCTGTATATCCAACTGGGATAGTGCTCTTGATCACCATCGTGGCTGTATCAGAGGAAGCCATGACAAGTTCAATAACACTTTCCACCGCACTCGTATCAAAGAAGTTCTTCTGTGGGTCGTAGTTAGTCGGAGCGGCAATAATAACAAACTCCGCATCCTTATACGCATTGACCCCATCTGTGGTAGCTCTAAGATTCAAGTCTTTAGTCGCCAGATACTCCTCAATCTCTTTATCCTGAATCGGGCTGATTCTTTTATTCAGTTTCTCGACTTTTTCAGGCACGATATCCACAGCGGTCACTTCGTTTTTCTGACTAAGCAATACTGCCAAGCTCAGTCCAACATACCCAGTACCCGCAACGGCGATTTTGTAATTCTTCATGCTATTTACTCCTCCGGTCCTCATCGAGCATATCCTCTGATTTTCTATGTACACATCGACTATTCGCAGATGGTATTACTCTATTCTTCATCCCTATTTTTACTCTACCACAAAAAAGCCTACGCGCTCTCACATACAGACTTTTCACTTTCCCTTACGCTGCTCCGTCCTTCTTCAGCACCGCTCCTACGGTCTTCCACAGTATCTTCAGATCCTTTCCAAAGTTCCAGTTCTCGATATATTCCCGGTCCAGCTTCACGACTTCGTCGAAATCCGTGATACTGCTCCGCCCGCTAATCTGCCACATTCCGGTAATTCCCGGTTTCATGGCGAGTCTGGTACAGTGTCTGAGCTCGTACTGTTCTACCTCGGAGACGAGGGGTGGTCTGGTGCCTACGAGGGAGATATCACCTTTGAGCACATTGAAGAACTGTGGGAATTCGTCAATGCTCCAGTCTCGGATGAAGTTGCCGATTCCTTTTTTATAGGTACCATCCGGCAGGATCCTGCTGCCAATGATACGGGGATCATTATCCATCTTGAACATCTTGCCATCAGACATTTTATTCTGTTTCATGAGCTCTGCCTTACGTTCCTCCGCATCCATATACATGCTGCGGAATTTATAGAGGCGGAACTGTTTACCATTCTTACCCACCCTGATCTGGGAGAAAAAAATCGGTCCCGGAGACTGGATATAGATTGCCGGTGCCAGGAATATACACAGGATACCGGTCAGGATACATCCGATCAGACCTCCTGTGACATCCAGACATCGCTTCATGAACAATTGTCTGGGAGAAGCATAATTCATCGTAGCCGTTATTACCGGCATGTCTCCCAGCTTTTCCATGATAATTTTTCTTCTGGATTGTGTCAAAACATCGGGGACCCGCACATGCGTTACAGTACCCATTTCCAGGAATTGTCTGATCAGTGATTCAGCAGACACATCTCCCGGTTCCAGATCGATATAAATCTCATCCACCCAGCCGGTACGGGTATATTCAATGATACTATCAGCGTTCGCTATCACCGTATATTTTCCGATCTGCTGTCCCATCATATCCGCATCTACGACTGTGATGCCCAGGATCTGGTAAGAGTCATAAGTCTCTCCCTGCAGCTGCTCTGTCAGAATAGGCAGACGGTCTGCTTTGGTCACAATGATCAGGGAACGTTTTGGTGCATACCTGTTATGATGCTTCAGGTATGTCTTCCAAAGGATCCTTCCTACATAGCTCAGGATCCAGTAGAATACCATGGTCAGATATAGTACAGTACGTGAGAACTGCTCAGCACTCTGCACGGTGACCAGATAGATGGCAAACAGTGCGAATACCTCCAGCACCTGCTTGGATGTCTGGATGGCCTCGATCCAGAAGCCACGCTTCATGACATTATGTAAATTTTCAAAAATGATACCAATGACGATATCTATCAGCAATAGTACAATTGCCATACCGGCATACAGCTGATCCGCATACATATTACCGATCCCATGACGGATGCAATATGCAATATAAAAGGAGAGCTGGAGAACAATGATATCCAGTATCAGAAAGTCTGCATGTTTCAGCCAGCCACTGTACTTTTTTTTATACATGTTTCTCCCCCTCCTGTTTTATCTCCGTTTACTCTTCCGTTCCGTAGTTACCATAATATTTGCCGTAGTACTTCCCGTAGTACTTGCCATAATATTTGCCGTAGTACCCCTTGCCGCTCATCTCTACCTTGTTAAGTACGCAGCCAAGGATCTTACATCC
>ENA-OPNW01001222-OPNW01001222.1-human-gut-metagenome-genome-assembly--contig:-NODE-1222-length-13281-cov-3.743838_pt1 | contig 13281 bp, 10 predicted proteins | sample MGYA00241540_ERZ501777 | MGnify/ENA primary metagenome ERZ501777 (study PRJEB25962, sample SAMEA2042615) | human gut metagenome | biome: human gut; feature: human-associated habitat; material: faeces...
AGGGATGTGTCAGCGAGGCGCAATTGGAGCATGGATGCGACTTTGCGCCGGTTGCCGGAACAGCCATTTTTTTAAAGAATGCCTAGCCGCCCTTACTGGTGAGTGTCGTATCCGCAGCAGACGGACAACCGCCGCATTCCGTCAAAGCAACCGGAAAGACAGGTTCTGCCAGAAAAAACGCAGCCCTGAAATTACCACACATTCTGATTTCACGCAGCATTCTTTCCTGTACATGCTTTACTTTAAAAAAGTGAAAAATAAATCTCTTTCTCCTTCGAATTTCAATAAAAAAAGGTGTAGCAAAAGCAGTTTTCTACTTTCGTTACACCTCTAATCAGAATCATTTTATCAACTTATTTATTGATTAAATCTTTTAAAGCTTTTCCTGCTTTGAACTTAGGTGCTTTAGAAGCTGGAATAACCATCTCTTTACCGCTCTGTGGGTTTCTTCCTGTTCTTTCAGCTCTTTCAGATACTTCGAAAGTACCGAATCCAACTAACTGGATTTTCTCACCTTTTTTTAATTCTTCAGCTACGATATCAGTGAAAGCTTTTAAAGCTGCCTCTGCATCTTTTTTAGATAAAGCTGTTTTTTCAGCCATAGCTGATACTAATTCTGCTTTGTTCATGTTAAAATTCCTCCTCTGGATTTTATAATTCTTCTTGAGGTCTACACTCTCCAAGATTACCTACGAATATATTTATACTTGTTTTTCCTTTATTTGTCAAGGAAAATACGGTAAATTAAGGCATACAATTTGGTCTATAACATTTTATTGATTTTGTCCAAAACTGCTTTTCCAAGGACTTCATATTTCTGCTCTGCTTCTTCCATAGATGAACCCTTCACACCAATATAGAATTTTACTTTCGGCTCGGTACCGGATGGTCTTACACAGAACCACGCAGCATCGTTTAATTCATAGTAAAGTACATTAGAGCTTGGAAGTCCTGTTGCTGTTACTGCTCCGGTTGCAAGGTCTGTAATGGTATCCTTCTTGTAATCACGTACTTTTTCAACTTTATAGCCACCAATTTCAGTTAAAGTTTCGCTGCGCAGTGTATCCATGATTTCCTGAATCTTAGCCAGACCCTCGATTCCCTTTAATGTAATAGACTCAACATGGTCTTTATAGTATCCATATTTTTCATACATGGCAAGCATTGCATCCCAAAGAGTCATATTCTTGGTCTTGTAATATGCAGCAGCCTCACATAACGCCATAGATGCTACCACTGCATCCTTATCTCTTGCATAGGTTCCGGTCAGGCAGCCGTAGCTTTCTTCCATACCAAAGAGGTAGGTTCCTTTTCCGGTCTTTTCGAACTCTAAGATTTTGCCACCGATAAACTTGAATCCGGTTAATACTTCGATTAACTGAATGCCATAGTATTCTGCAATGGCATCTGCCATATTGGTAGACACGATGGATTTGATAAATGCACCATCTGCCGGCAGGGAGCCGTTGATTGCTTTCTTCTGTCCGATGATATAATCACCAATCAGGCAGCCGGACATATTTCCGGTTAAGGAATGATATTCTCCCGTCTTAGAATCCTTTACATATACACCGAGGCGGTCTGCATCCGGGTCAGTTGCAAGGATTAAGTCTGCATCTACTTTCCTGCCCAGTGCAAGTCCCAATGCAAATGCTTCCTCTGCCTCCGGGTTCGGATAACTTACGGTTGGGAAATCTCCATCCGGAAGCTCCTGTTCCGGAACAACATATACATTTTCAAAGCCAAGCTCTTTTAACACACGGCGGACCGGGATATTTCCTGTTCCATGTAATGGTGTGTATACAATCTTAAGGTCTTTGCCTACTGCATCAATGGCATCCTGATGTACCACAAGCTTCTTAAGCTCTGCAATATAAGCATCATCGATTGCTGCACCGATGGTCTCATAAAGGCCTGCTGCCCTGGCATCCTCTAAGGACATGGTCTTAACAGTGCTGTAATCTGTTACTTTCTTTACTTCATCCATAATTCCGGTATCATGAGGTGGTGTAATCTGTGCACCGTCCTCCCAGTATACCTTGTATCCATTGTATTCTGGCGGGTTGTGGCTTGCTGTAATATTAATTCCGGCAGTGCATCCTAATTTACGGACTGCATAAGATAATTCCGGTGTTGGTCTTAAAGACTCAAATACATATGCTTTGATTCCGTTTGCTGCAAGGCAAAGTGCGGATTCATCTGCAAATTCCGGTGACATATGTCTGGAATCGAAGGCAATTGCCACACCCTTATCCTGTGCATTTACTTTTAAAATATAATTTGCAAGACCCTGTGTTGCTTTGCGGACAGTATAGATGTTCATACGGTTGGTACCGGCACCAATCACTCCACGTAATCCTGCTGTACCAAACTCAAGATCTTTATAGAAACGATCCTCAATTTCCTTGTCATTGTCTTTGATTGCCTGAAGTTCAGCCTTGGTTGCCTCATCAAAATACGCTCCCTCAAGCCATGCTTCGTAAGTTTCCTTGTAACCCATTCCTGATTTCCTCCTGCTTTTCATTTATGTTGTTTACCAAAAGACCCTGCCAGTGGCAGCCTCCTTCGGATGTCTCGCCCTTTCATTTCTCCCACTAATTCGTAAGACTGTTAACTACCTGATTTAATGTACTTGTCGAAGAATTATTGTTACTGGTTAATGTATCAATAATTTCACTCAATGCCTTCCTATATGCATCAGAGTCACTGGATGAACTTCCACTAGAGCTGTTAGTTCCACTGGAATTCGATGTATTGTCGGAATGCTTATGCTCCACGGTTGTATTCTCTTCATTTCCGGCAGTTTCCGTCGATTCTGTCTCTGTACTGCCCGTATCATCACCTGACAACGCAATTTCTATCTGTGCTTCCGGTGAATTTACATATAGCCGCTTCGACCAGGTGTCATATCCATCTGCAGTAATCTGTATGGAATGAATGCCATACTGCAGCTGTAATGGCTGTGTATAATCAACCTGACTACCATCAATATACATCAAAGCGCCTGCAACATCAACCGCAAAGGTTAAAGTACAATATTTCGGATCCTCACCCTTTATGGAATCCACATCCACGGAGGTCTGCTCATTTCTTGTTACAGCTACCTCTGTGGAACCGCCGTAGCCATTGCCGGCAACGGTTAATTCATAGGTTCCTTCCGGCACCTCTAACTGCATATTCTCCGTAATCTTATAATAATTCTTATGGTTCAGGCTTAACCAGCCGCCCTCTAATGCCTGTGTATTTACAAGCTGGATGACTCCATGTCCTGTTGTAACGGACACTGACAGCACTTTCCGGTCAATTCCCTGTATTCTTAAGGTGTCCTGTCCGGTAACTGCGGACAATTCTATGGCTGCATCTCCGGAAAACACTTGTAATTCTTCATCATAAGAATACTTTGTGTCTCCGATGGTAAATATCTTATCTTCTTCATTATAGGAAAATTTTCCGATATCGTCCATCTCCCATGCATCTGCCGACTGCTCCACCTTTTCTAATATCAGGTCTTTGTCCCGTAGTGTTAAAGTAACCACTTTTCCCGGTACCATGGATGCTGCCGAAATCAGACTACCATGTCTGTCTTTAAAAATTGTCCCGTCTGTATAAGAATACTGTTCATAACGTCCCGTGTCAATATTCAGAAATGTCATTGTTGAAAGTGTTGTATCAACACCACTTACCGTATACAGGCTGCTTTCCTCTGCCTGTGTCTCTTCCTCCGTTGCTGCCTCAACACCTGATGCATAGCCTTTCATGCTGACAGGCCCATCGTCTTTCCTTCCACAGCCGCTCAAGGCCACAAATACTGTGAAAATAACCAAGGCCAACAGCCAGTGCTTCCCTGATTGCTTCATTTCGCACCTCTTTTTCTCCTGTATGCTCTTTTCCTCCGGCAATTGCCTGTACATGATTATACATGATTATTCCACAAAATAAAATAACATTCTTAAAAACTGCTGGCGGATTTCTTCCTGTTCGATAACCCGGTTCAACTTCTCAATGTCTCTGCCGGACACCCACGCCTTATTGGCATTAAAGTAGTGATTTGCCACTTTCCAGAACTTCTGTGGGTATGCCATCCTTACATAAAGCTGCTCCCATTCCTCTGGTAATAATTTTCGTCTTTTTTCGTAAGCTGCCAGCATATCCGTTGCCAGCCCGATATTAAAATTATGTTTTTCCATCAGTTTCCGTAAGAAATGCGCCAGATCCCCTACCAGCACATCATAATGTGCCTGTTCAAAATTTGTAATTATAATTTTACCATGGGTAAATAATACATTATGCTGGTTATAGTCTCCATGGCAGATTCCATACATTGCTGCTTCCCGGCTCTGCTTTCCGCTCTGCCCATGCGTTTCACCCGGATTTGGTTTCATCAGCCGTTGCTCCACGTCCAGTGCCTGTTTTAAGAAAATCTCATAATTGCGCATAAATATCATTTCAAATTCATTCTTTTTATGCTTTCCATGAATATAATTGCGCACCTTTTTAAGCTCCCGGTTGTGCCGGAATACCTCCATGGCATAATCCTGTCCGCCAATTTTTAAATTTTCATCCTCCACCTTCTGCAGGACAAGATGCAGCTTTGCCAGTTCTTCTACCGCAGCAAGTACATCATCACGGCTCCTGGTCTCACACTCCCTGCCCTCCATATATTTTCTGGCATAGTACCATGTTTCATCCACCTCCTGGGCTAAAATTTCTCCTTCCCTGGTATGTATGATTTCATCTGCTTCTATTCCATTTTCTTTCAGACGGAGCAAAACATGTTCTAAAGCTTCCGCTCTGCCTTTTGACCCGCGAAAAGATCCTATTATTATTTTTCCGCCCTCCGATGTCGTGCAGATATAGGTTCCCCTTCCTTTCTGGATGGCGGTTACCTCAAACGGATACTGTTCTAACAACTGGCTCGATAAATTATACACAAAAACCCCTCCATACGACGAATTCGCACAAATCTTTATGCGTCTTTCTATCATATGAAGAGGTTCTTTAAAGTATAACCTGTCAGATATTCTTTTGTATTCTTTTCCGGTTCTTCAATTACCACATCTAAAAGCTTTGCCAAAATGTTTCCTATCTGTGGACCGGGCTTCACACCAAGTTCTATTAAGTCCCGTCCGTTAAGTGCAAGGTCTTTTAGTGTCAGACAGTCTGCATCTTCGATTATTTTATCATAAATCTTATGATATCCGTCCAATGCTTCAAGCTTTTCTTTCCTCTGATAATCACTCTGGGCTAAAATATCTGCTTTCTTCAACTCAAATATAACCGGATAGCACTCTAATCCCGCCTTCTGTATTGCCTTTCGTACGGACTCCGGTGTCAGTGCCGGGTTAATATCGTGAATTGCCACCAGCCGGCAGACCATATCAATGGTTGCATTGTCGAATTTTAATCTGCGTAAAATTGTCTTCGTCTTCTTTGCTCCCACCTGCGGATGCTCGTAGAAATGGTCAATTCCATCTTCATCTGTACTGCGGCAGTCGGGCTTTGCCACATCATGAAATAATGCTGCAAGCCGTAGCACCTTGTCTGCTTCCACACCTTTTAACACTTCAATGGTATGCTCTCCTACTGTATAACAGTGATGGGGATTATTCTGTGGTGTACGCATCATCACCGAAAATTCCGGCAGTACCACATCAGCAATTCCTGTGGCATATACGGTATGCATCTCCTCCGGATGGACTGAGGTAAGAAGCTTAACCAGTTCTACCTGAATACGCTCTGCACTGACCTTTTTTAACATCGGTGCAAGCTCCTGAATCGCTTCTGCTGTCTCTTCTTCTATATCAAAGCCCAGCTGTGCCGCAAAACGCACTGCCCGAAGCATCCTTAAAGCATCTTCCCCAAATCTCTCCTTTGGTTCTCCTACACAGCGGATGATGCCACGCTTTAAATCTCCTGCTCCGTCAAAAGCATCCACCAGTCCCCGCTGTTCATTATATGCCATGGCATTAATGGTAAAATCCCTGCGTTTTAAATCCTCTAAAAGATTATCTGTATAGGTTACTTCCTTCGGATGTCTGGCATCCTCATATTCGCCATCAATCCGGTAAGTTGTCACCTCATACCCTTTTTTATCCAGCATTACCGTTACCGTTCCATGCTCAATTCCGGTATCGATGGTGCGCCCAAAAATTTCTTTTACGTCTTCCGGATAAGCAGAAGTGGTGATATCCCAGTCCTGAGGCACACGTTGAAGGAGGGTGTCTCTGACACACCCTCCTACTGCATATCCTTCAAAGCCTGCTTCCTGCAGCTTCTCAATTATAAACTTAACATGCTCTGGAAGCTTCATTACCATACGTTTTCCCGTTTCCTTTGCCTTACTTCTGTTCCTGTTCTTCAAAGAACTTATACGTTCCTTTGGATTCTGCTTTTACTGCATACAGAAGATCATCTGCCACTTTAATCATTTCATCAATGTCTTCTGCCTTCTTTACCTGATTGGAAGAAATAATACCAATAGAGCAGGAAAGTAATTTCTTATCATCAATCTCAACCGGCTGTCCGATTTCTTTTGCAATCAGTTCCCTGAACCCATCCTGTTTCTTAATCTCTTTATAGATAGCCTTTGCGGTATCCTCTAAGGTCTTTTTTTCTCCGGTGTAGAGGAAAATAATAAATTCATCACCACCGAAACGTGTCACAAAGCCCTTGTCCCTGCAGACCCTGCTGAAGATATTTGCCATGGACTTAAGCAGCAAATCTCCCACATCATGTCCAAAGGTATCATTATATCCTTTGAAATTATCCAGATCGATAAACATAATACCAAACTCATGCTTCATGCGGCCCTTTTTAATCTTCTGGATAATTTCCCCGATGTTCTGATAGAATCCCTTCCTGTTGAGAATTCCTGTCAGCTGATCGGTTACTGCAGATTTATACAATGCAGCATTCATTTCATAGAGCTTCTCATATGCATAGAGACGATTCAGTGCATACTGTACCTCCCGGAACAAAAGCTCATAAATCCGCATATCACTCTCATCTAACATATACCGGCTGACAGAGGAATGCCAGTTATCCTTCATCAGAATATATGCTATCATAATGCTTGTTACTTTTCCATTGTCAAAGAATGGAATGGCAACAAGGGAGCATACATTATCTTCATCAAACAGTTTGACCACATTCAGATGTTCCGAATAGTTACTGCTGATTTTCGATACAACAAACCCTCTCTGTGTCTTTTCGAACACTTCCTTTAAATACTTCTGCTCCTTCATAGAAAGGCTGGCTTCTGTATTATCATAAAGTACCTTTGGTTTTCTTCCATGATACTGTATATATAATGCCCGGTCCAAATTAAAGTGATACAGGAATGTCCGCATCACATTCTCTACCATTACTTCTGCCGAAACATCCGTCACATCAATGGTCTTCTGCCATGTCGACAGAAAATCCATCTGACGTCGTTCCTGCTTGTAAGCACGGTTAATGCTTTCCTGCTTCAGCTGCATTTCCATCTCCAGGGTAGATATCACATGAAGAGGTTCTTCTGATAAATACTGTTCCAATGGCTCTAATACCTTAATTTCTTCATCTGTGAGAGAATGGGTATTATCCTCAAGATATTGTTTTAAGATTGCCTCTTCATTGCTCTTAAGTTCCATTCTTCCTGTCTGCCCATAAAAGCGGATCCTGTCCTTACGGAACACCTGATAACAGAAAAACTGGTTTCCCTCAGTCCGCACCAGATGTGTCTCTGCACAATTAAAATCTTCAAATGCTGACGAATCATTACCGGAATCCATTTCAAGTAGTGCCCGTGTGAAATGATAAAGGAACATATCATCATCACAACGTGCATAATCGTGGATGATTCCCAGATCATTCTGAAGCTTTTCTTTTTCAATTATGTAATTTAAGAACTGTTTGCAGTTATTGAGGTACTGTTCACAGTTGAAGCGGTTGCCAAGCTTCTGATTGCACAATGCTAAGAGTCCATACAATTTACTTAAATTACAGACCCTCAGACTATTTAAATGCAGACGTTCAATGGCCTTCATACAGCGCATCAGATATTCATTGGCTTCCTTGAATTCTTCTGCTGCAATACAGTTAATTGCCATATTGTAATATACTTCCGCAATATCCTCCGGCAATTCCAGATTATATAAAATTTCTACTGCTTTCTGAAAATAACGCTTTGCAAGGTCATTCTGTCTTAATGCCGTTAAAGTATAACCGATTCCCGAGAAAATACGTCCACTTTCCACGGAGCATTTATTATCCAGTGCTTCGAAAGTTCTTACCGAATACAGCAGCGCAATCGGATACATACCGTTGCTAGACGCCAGCATAATGTTCTTCTGGTATGCATTGTAAATAAGCTGTGTATTGCCAATTTCTGTTGCCAGTCTGATTCCCTTACTGAAATAAATAAGCTGGGATTCGGAATAATATGCCTTTGCTACAATCTCCGGCTTATTGTCATAGGCATACACATAAATGTACGCCAGATGATTCCGGTAGTCATATTTTATTAATTTTTCAATTATGGCATCGCTGACTTCCACGTTCTGTGCGCAGAAGAAAATATTATTCCAGCCTGCCATCTTCGCCTGTATTTCTACCAGCTCTGCTTCAAACTGACCACGCTCCATGCCGCCTTCTGTTGCAATATTTTTTGCAACACCTGCACATTCAGTGGCTTCCTGCAGTTTTGACTGATACATATAAATTACAGAGCGGATATAATATGCATAAAAGCGCATCCTGCGGTTCTTTTTCTTCTCTGCAAGCTGTAAGATACTCTCACTTATTTCCAGCGCTTTTGGCAAATCCCTCATATATACCGATACATATGCATAGAACTGCCAGAGTTCGTATTTCACTTCATCCGATACGGTAAAATTTTCAAATCTGATTCTGCGGTCTACTTTTTCCAGATAAAACAACGCCTGTTCAAAATCCATGAAAAAAACAAGATTCTGCAATGTTCTGATATCATCTGCAATACTTTCTGCTGTAATAACCTCATCTCTTTGTTCCCGGGATTCTCCGGCATTTCCAATGCGGAATATTGCAACATTATTGTCCAATTCCTCCGTTACGCTTTCCCAGCCCGGCAGCATATATTCCGGCAGACGCTGCTGCTCATTCATACCGAGAACGATTCCGATATTCTCTGTATGCTCTGCTTTTAACAGTTCATAGACTATTTCTAGGGTTCCCTTTCCGGCAAACTGCATACGGTTAATCCAAAGCATAAACGGCTGTATCTTAGAAACTTCAACAAGCATTGCCACAATAGCATCATGCATCCGCTCCCGCTCATAGTCAACTTCTGTATACAATAAACTCTCTTTCCGGATACATTTTCCGGTCTCCCGGTATGCTGCAATAATCGGACGCTGCAGGGAATAGACATTACACTTGTCCAGAAATTCATCAAATGTCATCTCCTTCTGCTGGTCGAAAAGTTCAAAAATCAAATCCAGAAACGGCTCATATGCTCCCGATAATTTCTCTGCCCGGAATTCGTGGGCTGCAAAATGAACCTTTTTATTATTTGTTATCTGCTCTGATATTTCCAGCTGCTTTAATGAAAAATCATTACTGTATTTTGCCAGAACAATGTTGTGTTCTTTCTTTCCAATCTGTGCAAAAACCTGTTCCAGAATACTGTTATAATATTTTTGAATCATCTGTTTCCCCCTCAGAAATATTCAAAAAGGCTCTGAAAATATATGATAATTTCCTGTTATCATATACCTCCCTTTCTCTTTCTGTAATAACCTGTCTGGTATTTATAATTTATATATTAGTATAGTCCTCAAACCCACGGATTGTCAATGTTTGTTGCGACTTTTTGAAGGGAGTTTGAATGAAGTCCTGAAGCAGGTTTTAATAGAAATCCAGTCCTTTTCCGGTATCATTTATTTTCATAAAAATACAGCTGCTTTATAATGCATGTATTGGTAATTGCAGAAATTTTAATGCAGCTCTTGCTGCAATCTCCGTCGGGTCAACTATATTTTCTCTGATTCCTGCCAAGGAAAAAGCAATTGGTAATTCAGTACATCCCAGAATCACACTTTGCGCACCCTGTTTAATCAAGGATTTTAAAATATCGTCAAGTCCGTACTTTTCTACATCCTTTTTTCCAGCTTTAATACACTGATAGATTACTGCCATAATTTTCTGTTGCTGCTCTGCATCCGGATAAATCGTTTTGATTCCCTGTGCCCGAAGCTCTTTCTCATAAACCCCACTCTTTATCACGCCATCCGTAGCCAATACGGCTGCACATGATATATTCTGCTCTTTTAAAGCTTTTACTGTCTCGCGGGGCATATGCAATATCGGGATATCAGTAAATATTTTTAACCGGTCATAAAAAAAATGTGCTGTGTTACAAGGTATCATCAATAAATCTGCTCCCATATTTTGCAGACTTACTGCACTTTTTACCATCTCTGGTATAGGATCCTCTCCATTTTCAAGAATAGCTTTCGTTCTATCCGGAATATTCGTGTTACAATCAACACAAACATGCACATAGTTCTGATCGCAGTCTGCATCTGACACTTCAAAAATCTTTTTCATTAAATCGCAGGTAGCCATCGGTCCCATGCCACCAATAATACCTATTGTTTTTTTCAATTCCGTTCCTTCTTCCTCAGGTCATGTGTCAAAGCTCAGAAAGCCCGGAAATCATTATCATTTCCAGGCTTTCCTTGTAATGTACTTCAAATTTTCCATCAAAATCTGACATGCTGTATGTTTACATCATTTTTTAAGTTTTTTAATACTCTACCTTCCACATATGGCGTCGTGTTGTCAGTGGATGCTGTCTCTCCTCAGCCAAAGCCTTATTATAAACCGGATATACATTTGTGAATAAGGAATGGTTAAAATAGTCTACGACTGATGCATCAATTGTAGACAGCCCTAAATCCTTTGCATCAATTACTTCAATCCGTTTTGCATAAGTCTTCAAAAACTTCAATGCACGTTCATCCAACGGTCGATTGGTTCCCTCAGAAACCTGAAGCACAAATGGTACTTCTTTATCTGTAATTTCGAAAGGTCCATGGAAAAATTCCCCACTGTGAATACTGGAAGAATGAATCCACTGCATTTCCATAAAAATACATATACTTTGCATATATGCTGCACCATAACCCGCTCCGCTTGCCATAGTATAAATAATTTTATCATCTTTATATTCCTTGGCAAACAGTTCAGCCCGTTTTTCCACATGCTTACATGCATGTTTCACAATACCATCAATACGTCCAACACCATCCATAAATTCTTCATAATGCTCATACCCTTCTGTCTGATTCAACAGTTCCACTGCCACCAGAAGTGCACAGATAATTTTTTCACCAGCAATATCCTTATTATCCCCAAAAGTATAATTGATAATATAATCACCAAATGGGGTAATCTCTGATTCCTCTTTCCATGTCAGAATAATTACAGCTGCACCTTTTTCCTTTGCCAGCTTCGCTGCATTAATTGTTTCCGGTGTATTTCCCTTATGGCACGATAAACACACGATTACATTTTTTCCCAAATCCTTCGGAGTACTATATACAAATTCATTACTATTAATTAGTGCTGACTTAATATTTGCACATTCTCTTTCCATAAATGTTTTCGCTGGATAAAGTGCTCCATTAGAGCCACCACATCCCACAAAATATAATGCTTTAATACCGCCTTCTTCTTTTCTGCTTTCTAAAATTTCTGTAATTACATTCTTGATTTCTGTTGGCTTCATTGATAATCCTCCCATAAATATTTTTAATACATTGTTGTTATATTATTCTGCAAGCATCGGTCTCGCTAATTTCTGAATATATGAAATTTCTTCCTGGCTCAGTTTACAATACTCACTATTATCCATACTACATCCGGCATCCTGCACATACATCATTTTGGTATCCTTTTCTACAATAGTAAAAAACCAACGCTCTTTCGGTACATTGTATAAAGTTCCTTTCTCCACCGGAGTTAATTCAATATTAAACTTTCCATCTATTCTGTCCGCTGTAATAATAATACATTTTCCAGAAATCAAAATGAATTGTTCATCTGTCGTATGATGTATCTCTAAATGCTCTAACCCATCAATGTCATTATTCGGTTTCCAATTTTTAATACAAACAACCCATTTTTCATTCCGATATGCACATTCTATTCCTTCTCCATCATATCTGTAACTTGTCGGCTTTATATCCATATACTGTTCCTCCTTAAACCCTTTTAATTATTTCTATTATCAATTATTCTTCCTGCAATTGGCGTTCCATACCCAAACGCTCCTTCGACACCGCAAATCTTTGAAGCGAATTCTGCTCCAGCCTGCATGGCTTTCTTTAAAAGTTCTTTAACATTCCCATCATCTTTACTTTCTTCTTTAAAAAATTCCGGTTCTTTATGCCGTAAAATATATGTCAAAAATGTCGCGAAATAAGAGTCTCCTGCACCCATAGTATCCATAATGCTTTCTGCCTTTACAGCTTTTTCATACATCATTTCACCATGGTATAAAATGTATGAGCCAGCTTCTCCTATTGTTCCCAGAACAAATGGGACTCCAAGCTCTTTTACTTTATTCATTTCCCTTTCGCGTTCTTTATCACTTAAATGTGCACAGGAAAGCATCGCCACTTTAATATGCGGACAAATTTTTTTCAGATATTCGTCTGTCCATCGATTTGAAAAATCAAATGCAACCGGAAGACCCAAAGAAGCAATTTCTTCTATGTCATCATCTATATAGGCATTCAGATTTGTATAAATCAGATCAAACTTTCTTATATATGAAAAATCTTCCTGCGTAAAATCATAAGGATACTCTTTTGCCACACCTCCATGATTGGATCCGATAAATACGCGATCTCCCTGATTCAGTGTCACACATGCAAATCCATTTTCACCTTCATAATTCCTGCTATGTGAAAAGTCTACATTCATATTTTTCAGTGCTGCCTGAATGCATTCTGCTACTTCATCATTTCCAAATTTACCTAAAAATGCACTTTCTGCATTATTCATATGCGCATATGCACATGTGTTAACACACTGACCTCCTGGATACATTTTCCCCCTGGAAAGATATTTGTCACAAACTGCATCTCCAATTGCAATTATTCTAGGCTGTCTCATTTTTATTTCTTTCTCCTTTCTTTCAATTTTTCTTTCACCCAGACTCCCTCACCTCTTCTTTTTGCAACAAGCAATTATTTTTCCAGATTCGCTCTTTCATTTTTTCAGATAGCCATTATTAATATTTATGTATATCTG
>ENA-OPNW01001228-OPNW01001228.1-human-gut-metagenome-genome-assembly--contig:-NODE-1228-length-13253-cov-2.544780_pt1 | contig 13253 bp, 14 predicted proteins | sample MGYA00241540_ERZ501777 | MGnify/ENA primary metagenome ERZ501777 (study PRJEB25962, sample SAMEA2042615) | human gut metagenome | biome: human gut; feature: human-associated habitat; material: faeces...
CAGAGCGGTTTGCGACAGTGTCGGCTGCTGCTGCGGCAGCATCGCTTTTGGGTGAATTGGCACTGCAGCCAAAGGCCGCACAGGCAAAGGCTATGCCCAGAAAAAGATTTAAAGGTTTCATAATCATTCGGTTTTAAATGTTTGTCGTTAATTTAAAATTATCGGCAACACAGACTGCACGCAATCTGCACAACCACTGACAAAACTAACGAAATATTTTAATAATACATGCTAACGCCTGTGTTTTTTCATGTTTTATAACATGCGGCGGCATGCCCAAACAGCCACAAAACTATGTTTTAAAGACTTTAATAACAACAACTTGCGCAATTGTGCCGGATTTTTTAGTAACTTTGTGGCCTGAAATCGAAGCAACATCCTATAAATGAAAAAAATACTCATAACGGGCGCAAGCGGATTCATAGGCAGCTTCATTGTCGAGGAGGCGCTGAAAAGAGGATTCGAGACATGGGCAGCCGTAAGGAAAAGCAGCTCAAGGAAGTATCTAAACGACAGCAGAATACATTTTATAGAGCTCGACCTGGGCAACCTGGACAAGCTGGAGAAGCAGCTAAGCGGACAGCAGTTTGACTATGTTGTGCATGCGGCAGGCGTAACCAAATGCCTGCACAGCAGCGACTTCTTCAAGGTGAACACCGAAGGCACGGCCAACCTGGCGCTGGCGCTGCGCAGACAGAACACGGGGCTGAGGCGCTTTGTCTATCTGAGCAGCCTGAGCGTGATGGGTCCGGCGCGCGAGCAGGAGCCTCACACCGAGATAACGGCATGCCCCGACACGGCCTACGGCAAGAGCAAGCTGGAGAGCGAGCAAAGGCTCGAGGCCATAAAGGGATTTCCGTTTATAGTGCTGCGCCCCACGGGCGTCTACGGCCCGCGCGAGAAAGACTACTTCATGATGGCGCAGAGCATAAGCAGGCATGTTGACTTCGCCGTAGGCTACAGACCTCAGCATCTTACGTTCATATATGTCATGGACGTAGTGCAGGCCGTATTCCTTGCCCTCGACCACGGCACCGTAGGTTCAAGATACTTCATAAGCGACGGCCGCGTGTACTCGTCGCGCACGTTCAGCGACCTTATAAGCAACGAGCTGGGCAATCCCTGGCTGCTGCGCATAAAGGCGCCGCTGTGGCTGCTGCGCATAATATCCTTTGCCGGCGAATGGACAGCCCGCATTACGGGCAAGATATCGGCACTGAACAACGACAAGTATAACATAATGAAACAGCGCAACTGGATGTGCGACATCAAGCCGGCCGAGAACGAGCTCGGCTACAAGCCGCAATATGACCTGAAGCGCGGCGTGGCGGCAACAATAAAATGGTATAAAGACAACGGATGGCTGTAAAGGAAATTATAAGGATAATTGGATAGATGAGAATAATGGGACTAATGAGAAAATAAAATTAATGAGACTGATGAGAGAAATGTGGCGCATGGCTCACATAAGTCCTATAAGTCTCATCAGCCCCACATCCCCAATCTCTCCCCATCTCTCCCATCCCCTCTTCCACCACTAACAATCTCTTAAAATGATAAAATTCATCAAGCAGCTTTTCACAATAGAGAAGCAACCCAAGAAGGGGCTGTTTGCCCTCGAGTGGGTGGTGCTGGCATATCTCGTGCTCACACTGCTCATAGTGTTCTTCACATACACCAAGGCGGCCAACCCCGACGCCATGATATGGGGGCGCATACGCATTGCCGTCATCACGGTGGCGCTGTGGGGCGTCTACCGCATGCTGCCGTGCCGACTTACACGACTGGCACGTGTGGTGGTGCAGATGGCGCTGCTGGGCTGGTGGTATCCCGACACCTACGAGATCAACCGCATGCTGCCCAACCTCGACCACGTGTTTGCCCAATGGGAGCAGGACATGTTCGGCTGCCAGCCGGCCCTGCTGTTCTGCAAGGCCATGCCGTGGCCCGTGGTGAGCGAGCTTATGGACATGGGCTACGCCTCCTACTATCCGATGATAGCGCTCGTGGTGCTCTATTACTTCGCCTTCCGCTACCACGAGTTCGAGCGTGCCTCGTTCGTGGTGCTCACAGCCTTCTTCATCTATTATGTGGTGTTCGTTCTCGTGCCCGTAACAGGCCCTACGTTCTACTACAAGGCTGCCGGACTGACCAATATAGCCAACGGCGTGTTCCCCAACGTTCACGACTATTTCAACTATTATCAGGACTGTTTGCCCAGTCCCGGATACAAGGACGGCATATTCTATCACTTTGTTGAAGACGCCAAAGCGGCCGGCGAAAGGCCCACGGCAGCCTTCCCGAGCAGCCATGTGGGCATAAGCACCGTGCTGATGCTGCTCGTATGGCACAGCGGCAACCGCCGCCTGCTCTACGTGCTGCTGCCCTTCTACGTCCTGCTGTGCCTCGCCACGGTCTACATACAGGCCCATTATGCCATAGACGCACTGGCCGGACTGGTGAGCGGCGCGCTGCTCTACGTGGCGCTCATGGCTGTTTCAAGAAAGATGGTGACAAGACAATAAGACTGTCAGGGCAGGCATACCGCAGTAAAAGCGATATGTCTGCCCTGTTTTTTAACTGCCGGAAAACTTCTTTAACTAACATAACTTCGGCAACTTGCATAAAATAACTATTTTTGCAACCGTGACAAGACTTAGAATATTCATAACGGCTCTGATGGCACTGATGCTTGCGGCCACGGCTACGGCACAGGACAAGAAAGGCGACAATCCCGAGGACAACGAGGTTGACATGGACAACCCTACGTTTGTGCCTATGGTCAAGGTGGGCAAGGTGCTCATTGACGGCGACAGCATACAGTATGTTGAGCTAAACAACGTGTATGTATACCCGCAGCCGGTGTTCAAGAACGCCAAGCAACGCGCCGCCTACAACCGTCTGGTGTATAACGTAAAGAAGGTGCTGCCCATAGCCAAGGAGGTTAACAGAGTTATCATCGAGACTTACGAATATCTGCAGACGCTGCCCAACAAGAAGGCGCGCGACGAGCACATGAAGCGCGTGGAGGAAGACATCAAGAAGAGATACACGCCAAGAATGAAGAAGCTGTCGTACTCGCAGGGCAAGCTGCTCATAAAGCTAGTCTATCGCGAGTGCAACTCATCGGCCTACGACCTTATACGCTCGTTCATCAGCCCCATAAGGGCAGGCTTCTATCAGGCCTTCGCCTGGGCTTTCGGCGCCAGTCTGACAAAAAAATATGACCCCGAAAAGACCGACCGCCTGACAGAGCGCGTTGTGCTGATGGTTGAGTCGGGGCAGCTGTAATTAAGAATGCGACTAATGGGAAAAATGAGACTTATAAAATTAATTGGAAAAACGGGAGCTATGGGACTTATGAGATTAATATGACTCATGGCTTTTATAAGTCCCATCTCTCCCATTATCCTCATCTCCACAATAAAATAGGCACAGCCGCATGGCCGTGCCTATTTTATTATTATATTACTGTCTTATGGTTTCTCTGAATAAAGCACCTGAATAACCGTCTGGCCTACGGCCTGAAGAGTGTTCTTGTCGATATATTCCATCGTGTCGTTAATCGTGTGCCATGTAGGACCGAAGCTGCTCTGCTGGCAGTCAGGATAATATGGAACGATGTCTATCGTAGGAATCTTTGCCACATCATTCACAGGCACATGGTCGTCGGTTACCATCACGCCGTCTGTCGACGGGAAATAGCTGCCAAAGCCCACTGCCTCTGCCGCAGCCCAAACCTTGTCGACAATACCCTGGGCATACTGCTTTGACAATCCTTCCTGAGAGAACTTCGAGCCCTGACCTCCTACCATGTCGAGCAGGATGCCGAAACGTGCCTCATATCCCGGTTTATGCGGATTGGCAGCCCAATGCTGTGCACCCAAAGCCCACGAGTCGCCATTGTCGGGAACTGTGCTCCAGCGCGGCACGCCGCGGTCTTCAGCGTCAAAGCACACAAAGTCGATGCCAAGATTAAGTTTCGTCGTGTCGCTTGCCAGCAGACGCGCTATCTCAAGCATCACAGCAACACCGCTGGCACCGTCGTTGGCACCCATCACCGGTTTGCGGCGGTTGTCGGGGTTGGGATCGCTGTCGGCCCACGGACGACAGTCCCAATGAGCCACCAGCAACACGCGTCTTTTCTTTTCCGGATAAAACTCACCCACGATGTTGCGCGCGTGCAGCAGAGTGCCGTCAAAAGCCTTCAAGTCGGCACGCTGCTCAGTCACCGTTGCGCCGCATTGCCTCAACCGCGAGGCAATCCAGTCGCCGCACTCCGAATGGGCATCGGTGTTTGGCACACGCTCCCCAAATGCACATTGGCGCGCCACAAAAGAATAGGCGCTGTCGGCGTCGAACGTGATTTCCTTTGCCTCATCGGCTGTCTGCTGCGCGGTGTTTCCGGCAGTCTTGCCCGCACATCCTGCCACCGCCACAATGCAGCAAGCCATCAGAGCGATTGCATATTTGCTTTTGTTCATATCTGTCTGAAAATTTGTCGGATGCAAAATTAGCGAAATTTCCGAGCCTGTGCAATGTTTTTATATACTGCGGCAACAAGCCATCTGTCATAATAACACACAGAAAAGGGTATCCTCACAGACACCCGATCCCTTTACTATTTTTATCTAATCTCGCTTTTCCTTATGAAACGCATTTTGATTTTTACCTTCAGTCTTCTTTACGAAGACTGCATCTTTTCCATAAACTCAATTTTTTATACCCACAATTATACCCTTTTAAAAAAACTATTTTCAGCCCTTTGTTTCTTAGGACACAACAAAGATAAAACGAATATTTCACAAAAACAAGTGTTTTGCTTATATTTTATCGCAAAAATGAAGAAAAAACTTATTTCTTGTTTTTAAAAGCGTTTTTCAAGAGCAAAAAACAACCGGCGCCACACTTTGAAGCGCGACGCCGGAGGGTTGTTATTTCTTCAGCAGCTGCTGCAGCAACACCGGTTCGTTGGTAGTTATGAAGTCCACTTTCTGATCGATGAGCCATTGCATGTCCGCTTCTTTGTCGATTGTCCAGACATTGACTTTCAGTCCTAATTTGTGAGCCTCCTCAATCCATTCCGGATGTTTCTTGATGGGACCCATGCTGTAGTCAAACCCGGCAAAGCCGAGAGTTTTCAATTCCGCAGGCGAGAGTTCGCCGTTGAGATAGTAGATGTCGGTGCCCTGCGGCGCCACGCGCTTGAATTCCTTACAGGCAAAGAGCGAGAACGAGATGTACTCCGTGCGGTCGGTCAAACCGTATTTTTCCACCATCTCCACAATTTTAGCCACAGCCTCGGCTTCCTTCTCCTTTGTCTGATGAGCCTTCAGCTCGAGCACAATCCGCGTTTTCAGCGTTTTTGCCTTTGCGAGATACTCATCGAGCGTCGGCATGTGCTCGCCGTTGTCGAGAATAATCGCGCTTAGTTCAGCCGACGAGCTTTGCTCAACGTTGTGCCCCTTGAACACAGCGTCGTGGTTCACGAAAAGCACGCCGTCGGTGCTCAGCCACACGTCAAACTCGGAGCCGTAGCAATCGATCGAGTCAGCCTTGCAGAGCGACGCGATGCTGTTTTGAGCCGAACCCGGCGCACGCCAATATCCGCGGTGCGCCACTACTTGCGTCTGTGCGCCACAGCGGCAAATGCCACAAACAATGTTGTGATGTAATTTCTTAGTCTCATAATATCAATAGTTATTTTTCAACAAACCATAGCGATGCCACCTTGCGACGGATGGCAACGACGTTGCCCAGCGTGATAAGTCCGATCACGACAAGTCCGGCAAGCGCCGACAGCCATATCGGTTCGCCCGAGAGCGAGAACACCTGCAGCTGCGTCATATAGAGCGACCGCGCATAAAGCAGCAAGGCTATCGACAGCACATAGACGGCGGCATTGACGTAGACCACCATTTTCACGTATGTGCCCGCCACTTCCGCCGGAGTGTAGCCGAGCAGCAGCAAGTCCTGCAGCTTCCTTGTGTTTTTCTGCAACAGCAGATAGATGCTCAGGATAAGGATAAAGAACGACAGCAGGCTGATTACCAGCCCCACGGCTATCACGATGCCCATAATCACGGTCAGCATGTAGCTCGCCTTGTTGGAGTTCATCTTGTCGCCGGCAATCTCATAGCCGTGCTTCTTCATGTATTTTTCAATAGCCACATCGCCGGGCTTGCTCACCTCGAGGATGAGCCGCGACGGCTGCACGTTGACCTCCGGCGCATAGCGCGCGTTGCTCCATTGCATAAAGCTTTCAGGCACGATAATCGTGTTCAGCCGATTTGAGAATCCCACGATGCGCCCCTCGATGTATTCCTGATGACCGTCGGTCGCGGTGACGGCAAGCATGATAGGCACCTTTCCCACCATGTCCTCGCTCAGCTGCGGCATGCCTTGCGACGCCGCAAATCCGAAGTTGTAGAGTGACAGATAGTCTTTCGACAGCAGGATGGGCACCACCGGGCGCGGGCTGTTGGCGTCGAATCCCCATTTTATGTTTTTCGTGTCGATAAATTCGTCGGGCACCGACTCAAAAAATATATATGTGTGCAGGCTCACGGAACGTCCGCTGATTCCCAGGTTGCCCATCACCTTATAATTTGTTGTCGAGAACCGTCCCACCTTGCGCATCCACGGCTGCCGCTCGAGGTCGGCAATCTCGCTTTCCGAAAAAGCGTTGGCGTCAGTTCCTCCGAGCATACTTTTCACCATCGACGCCGTGCCGATGCTCTTTGTCACCACAAGATAGTCCTTACGGATGAAACTGTCCTCGTCTTCAAACACCGGACGCACGTCCTGCCAGAACTGCAGACCGAGCAGCACGATTGTCAAACCCACCATGTTTGCAATAGCGAAACCGATGAGTTGCGCCTTGCTGATATGCTTGCGCAGCAGTTTCCACATCAACGGATTTCTCATAACTTCAGTGCCTCCTCCACTGCGATGTCAAGATTGTTGCCTACCGATGTAGCAATGACAGCCGCGCCAGTGCGTGCCGCCTCCTCGGTGATAATGTCGGCAACGATACGGTTGTTTGTCTCGTCGAGATGGCTCACCGGCTCGTCGAGCAGGAAAAAGTCGCACGGCTGGCACACCGTGCGTATTATTGCCACTCGCTGCTGCTGTCCTATCGACAGTTTTCCCGCCGGACGGTCGGCGCGGTCGGCAACCCCCAGCCGCTCGAACAGGCTGCGGATCTCGGCAGTTGTCTTATGTCCGGTAAGCCGGTTCTTCAGCTCCACATTTTCCAAAGCTGTAAGCTCAGGAAACAGACGCATCTCCTGCGGCAGATAGGCAATGTGGCGACGTCGCACGTCGCACCACTCCTCCACGGTCAGCTCGTCGATAGAGCGACCGTCAAACAGGAACGTGCCTTCATAGTCCTTGCGGTAGCCGTAGAGATATGCGCACAGCGACGACTTTCCGCAACCGCTTTCCGCCGAAATCAGATATTTTTTTCCGCGCTCAAACCGGAGCGTCTTCAACCACACTTCCGACTGGATGCCCGGTTGTCCGGCAAACACCCGCGGCAGAGTGTTGACAAGTTCTATTGTATTCATCTTTATAAGATAATTTTTATCGTTTCAAAAGTAGCCCAAACAATCGTAATACGCAAACCTCCGTCGGCGTTTCCTCACAGCAGTCCCTGCTCTATACGCGTGGCTATGCGGTCGATCATCGCGTCGGTCTCGTCGGTGGCCGGATGCCAGTCGGCTTTCAGATTGACATTGAAGAGCCGTCCGAACGCCTGATAGAACGACGCACGGAACGTGCCTAAAAACGCCTTGATGATGCCGTATGACTTCTGGTTTGTCTCGCGGTTGATGAGTTTCACAAGCACACGCGCCTGCTGACGCGAGAACCGCTTCAGTTCAGGCTTATATTGGTTGAACACATCGCGCTCCATGCTCTTCAGATAAGCCTCGCGTTCTTTCGTTGTGGGCAGAGTCTCGATGTATTCATACGTCTCGATTACGGTGGCGGATATAAGTTTGGCATAAGGCAGCCCCTTGCGCACGTCGCGGACGGTGCGCCAATAGAACTGTTCCTGATTTTTGTTTTTAAAACGTTCGGGAGGAAAAACAGTGATGTTGTTGATTACGAGCATCAGCGCGCTGTCACCCTGCTCCGTGCGGAAATAATAGTAACCATGATAGGTCTTGTTGCGCGGAGAAGGCAGTCCGTCAGTTTCGGCAAAGGCACATGCCGCCGTTGCCAACATCAGGAATAGAATTATACGCTTCAACATTTGTCTGACAAAATTTTGTGCAAAAGTAAGTATTTGCCACGACTTAGCGTATAATTTTATGATTTTTTGGATATTCTGCGACGAGCGGTTTGCGTCTATCCGAAGAAGATGTCGCCATCGTTCATATCCATCCATGAATGGTCGCCGGTGCGCACATTCAGATCTCCGTCGGAGTCCATCCACATATTTCCTCCGCAGTGGTTTAAGAACTTGCCGCCTTCGTCGCCTCCGACAACGAATTTTGTGCCTTCATTGTCGTTGTAGTTGAAATCGTCGTTGTCATCGTTGCCACCCGACCAAGAGTGATGATTGAAAAAATTAAAAAATCCCATAATTGTAACGTTTTTCCTATACAAAAATAGCGATTTTTTAATTACAAACAAACGATTGAAACTTTTTTCAAGAAAAAAGTTTCTTTTTGCGCTTTTTTACGACATTGCATCGCAATAATTACGTATCTTTACCACCGAATTAAAACCACTAATATTTTCAAATCAAATATGAAAAAATTATCTACTATCCTTTTGATTGCGGCTGTTGCGGCAGGTATTGACGCTAACTCAGCCGAGGTGACGCGCATTGCAGCTGGCGACCACACGATGCTTCTCACAAAAGACGGCAAAATCTACGTGAGTGGAAAAACGACGCCGGGCAACTCGGCGACGGGCACTACTACGACAGCGAGATAAGCGACAACCACTACAACGCCACCACGTTCAAGCCCGTAGAAAAGGATGGCGTTAAATTCCGATCAGTGACCGCCACTCTCTACAACTCTTATGCTATCGCCTCCGACGGCGCTCTCTATGCCTGGGGTCAGAATGCCTACGGACAATTGGGATTGGTCAGCGTAGGAACATACAGCGGCATCTACACGCCGACAAAGGTGGACGATGCCAAATGGGCGGTGGTGAAAGGCCGCTCGACAACAATAGTAGGTATTCATACCGACGGCACATTGTGGGCGTGGGGCAAGAACCTCACCGGGCAACTCGGCATTGGCGCCGACAGCGAGATGAAAGAGTGCGCGATGGCTCCTGAGAAAGTGAGCGACGAGCGTTGGATTGACTGCGCTTCGGGCTACTACCACAGCACTGCGGTGAAAGCCGACGGCACATTGTGGGCATGGGGCGACAACTCGCAGAACCAGGTGAACAGCAGCACCACCACCATATTCACAACTCCGCAACAAGTGGGCGAAGACACCGACTGGACTCAAGTGCAGGCTGGTTTGAAGATGTCGGCGGCATTGAAAGCCGACGGCACGCTGTGGACTTGGGGAAACAACGAAGAGTCGGCTCTCGGACGCGCTGTCGAAGGCAAAACAGACGGCAAACCCATGAAGGCGTTCGACAAAGTGTTGTCATATTCTGTCGGCGATATGCATGTGCTCGTCATCAAGGACGACTACACTCTTTGGGGATGGGGCTACAACCTCCACGGAGAGCTTGCCAACGGCACAAACAGAAATATTGACACACCGACACAGATAGGCACGGCGCAATGGCAGACTGTTGCCGCAGGTTTCTATCATTCTGTGGGCGTCCAGATCGACGGCTCTGTATGGTCGTGGGGATTCAACCGCTACGGACAGCTCGGACTGGGCGATGACAACAACCGCGCCGAACTTTCAAAAGTAGACTTCAATCCAGAAGAGGGCGCTGTGGCTGAAATAGCGACAGACTCAGCAGTCAAGGTATATCCGACGGTTGCCGAGGAAACGATAACCGTAAGCTCCGACGCGACAATCAGCAGCGTCAGCGTCTACAACGCCAACGGCCAGAAAGTTGGCTTCAAGATGGTCGACGGAACACAGACAAGCCTCAACGTGTCGCATCTCGCTGCCGGAACTTATTTCGTGGCAACAGAGAGTGACGCAGGAAAATCAGTGACTCGTTTCATTAAGAAATAAGACTTATGAACAATCGTTTTTTCCTTAGCGTGGTGGCGGCGTTGTCGATTGTTTCCGCCAACGCGGAGCGTCTGCTTGACAGCGCCGGCAATTGCCTTGTGGTCGACAACGAACCGATGGTGTTCGGATCGATGGTGAGCAACAAGGCGTGGACCACCGCAGAACAGCAGACAGCGGGTCTTGGACTGTACCGCTTTTTCGGATACACGGTCGATGCGAAACCGGTGGTTCTAAGCACCGATTTCCAAATCGAGTCGGCAGCATACAAAAACGGCACTTACTATATCGAGTCGACAGCCAATGCCGACACCGATGCCGCTGTAAAGCTGCACGGACATCTGATTGCCTACGAGCCCGACCTGGACATCATGTCGGAAATTGCGCCGATAACCAACATCCACAATTTAGCAGGCAGCATTGCCTACAATCCTGCCGACAACAAGATGTATTGCTTCTTTGCCAACGAGTGGACGGAGTCGTATACGGAGTTTGGCACGTTTGACGAGACAACAGCCACCTCAACGTTCATACGCTCGTACTACAACGACATCATAACGATGGCAGCGCTTGCCTTCGACCGCAACGGCCAGGGGTATGCCCTCAATGTGAAGGGCGAGCTGTATCGCCTTGACGCCGCCACCGGCGCGCTGACAAAGATAGGATTCACAGGCGTCACCCCACGCTATTCGCAAAGCATGGCGTTCGACTACCGCAACGACAAGCTGTATTGGTTTGGCTCGTCGGTCGACAACACGATGCGCCTCTATGAGATCGACACAGCCACCGCCAAGGCCCCGGCCGTGTCGGGCAATTCGCAGGCACAGTTTCTCGGCATCTATTTTGAGAATCCCGTCAACGCAGCCCCCGACTGCGTGACCGACCTTGCATACACCTCCACCGGCGCACGCCGCGAGGGCACACTGAGTTTCCGCATGCCGGAAAAAACCTTCGGCGGAGCGGCTCTTGAGGGTACACTCAACGTCCGCATCGCCATCGAGGGTGTCGACACAGTGACAATAAGCGGCAAAAATCCTGGAGAACTCGTCAGCCTACCGCTGACACTGCCAGACGGCACGGCGCGCATCGTTGTGACGGCAGACAACGCGAAAGGCTACGGACTTCAGTCGCGCGTGAAGACACAGGTGGGCGTCGACCAACCGATGCCGGCAGAAAATGTGTCGCTGCGTGTCGACGGAGGAGAAGCCACATTGTCGTGGACAGCACCGACAGCGGGCAAGAACGGCGGCTACATTGGCAACCTCACCTACCGCGTGGAGCGCAACGACGGAGTGGTTGTTGCCGAAGCGACAACAGAAACGTCGCTGACAGGATTGCAGAAAGGCAAATATTCATTGACTGAATATAAAGTCACCGCCGCCAACGAGAGTGGCGCTGCCTCCGCGGCGACAAGCAACAGCGTGATTCTCGGCGACGCATTGGCAATGCCGTTCAAAGAATCGTTTGACGGAGGAATGTGCCAGCACACATGGTTTATGGGCGCGGCATGGGACACATTCACCGCAGGCAACGATCCGAAGACACAGGATGCCGACGGAACAGGCGGTCTCATCTCGTTCTGCTGCTACTCCACCAACGTGGCCAAAGGCACAGTGTCGACAATCGTCTCTCCGGCGATAGCCGTGGGCGGACAGCAGGCATATTTCAACTTCTCGGTTTATCACTATAGCGGCACGTTCGCAACCGAAGACTCGCTGACACCTTGCGCCATCGCCGCCGACGGCAGCGTACAGACCCTCGGCGACCCGATTATGCGCGACAACGGCACAACCGGATGGAAGGAATACTCATATCCCCTCAGCGGCAACGTAGTTTGCGTGGCGCTGAAAGGCTATTCCGACTACGGCTACAACATCCACGTGGACCGCATCGCAGTGTCGACCGAGCAAAGCGGTGTGAGCGACGTGGAAATCGCCGACAACGCATTGGTGACTGTCTACAACCTCAGCGGAGCACGTGTCGCCGAGCGGATGCAGCGCAGCGACGTGTCTACGCTCGCTCCAGGCTGCTACATTGTGCGTTCGGCAACAGCGACTGAAAAGGTGATTGTCAGATAGCATCGGCAACCATACTACAAATTCAACCGTCCCGGCAGCGTCAAAGTTGCCGGGACGGTATGTTTTTTAGAGTCAGCAGCGGAAGCGGCGGAAATCGGAAGCTGAAGAGCCTGCAACGAGGCGGAAAAACTTCTCAAAGCACTCTGCCGACGGGAAGCCGAGCGACCGGGCGATGTCGGCCACGGGGCGGTCGGTGTCGACAAGAAGCATCTTGGCGACGCGCAACTGACGCAGCTGCGCAAATTCACGGAACGTCCTACCCGTTGAAAAGCGCACAACACTTGCCAAATATGTTTCGGAAACGCCGAGCGCCCGTGCCGGCAACCCTATCGGCGGCACGTCGCACCCGTGGCCTTCGGCATAAAACCGGTCAACCGTCTTTTCGGTTTCTGCCACATACATCGCGCAATAATCCTCATGCAGGATAAACTGCCGCTGATAAAAGCGCCGGCAGTTGGCAAGCAACAAGTTGATTTTTTCAGCAAGTAATGAATCTTTGAAATCGCCAGTGTTGTCAGAGAGAATCCCAGCCACGGCATCAAACAGTCGGTCTACCACGCTTTTCTCGCGCAACGAGATGTGAAGCGACTCTCGCGGATAGCGGTAGCCGAAAAATGCGTAGTCGGAGAATACGCCACGCAGCGGCGGTTGCAGCGACAGCGATTTGTGGAACGACAGCACCCGTGCGTCGGCAGCCACCGGCATCGCCTCGCCCGGCGAGTACACGTCGAGAATGCCGCCGCGCAGCGCGAACTGGCCGACGCCCTCGACCGTTTCCGCGCGCGTGTAGCCGCTTTCGACAAGCTTTTTCGAGAGCGCGTTCAGGTCAAAGCGGTCGCCGAGCGAAATGTCCGTCACCGCGCCGCGCAGCGCGTCGGGCGGGAGCGTTCGCTGCATCAGGCCGTCGACCGTCGCGACCAGGATTGGCGCTTTTCCGGCGGCAAGGCTGCACAGCGAGCCGATGCGCTGCTGCTCCCAGCCGTGGGAGGCGAACACGCGGTCGCGCAGC
>ENA-OPNW01001230-OPNW01001230.1-human-gut-metagenome-genome-assembly--contig:-NODE-1230-length-13232-cov-4.895044_pt1 | contig 13232 bp, 13 predicted proteins | sample MGYA00241540_ERZ501777 | MGnify/ENA primary metagenome ERZ501777 (study PRJEB25962, sample SAMEA2042615) | human gut metagenome | biome: human gut; feature: human-associated habitat; material: faeces...
AAAATCACGGTCTGCCGCAAGATAAAATCCGACGGCGGGTAGATGAGGCCTTCCGGATCTTTCATCTGGAACGGCTGAAGGATCGCAATGTCTACGAGTTGTCCAGCGGTGAACGGCAGCTCATCTCCATCTTGTCCGCGTGGGCAATGGACACAGATATTTTTCTGCTGGACGAGCCCACGGCCAATCTGGACTTCGCAGCCACGCAGCAGTTAAAAGAGATCCTGCTGGCGCTGAAAACGCAGGGCAAAACGCTGCTGCTCAGTGAGCACCGGCTCTGCGACGTTCAGCCATATTCCATTCAAAACGGAGTCTTTCACCATATCCATTGCGCGGGCCATCATGAAGGACGCGCCCATCATCATTCTGGATGAGGAGACAGCCAATGTGGACCCGGAAAATGAAAAGGAACTGATGGAGGCCGTTGCAGGATTGACCCACGATAAGACGGTCATCAGGAGCATCAGCGCAAGGTTTCCCCACCGCCAGCGTCTCGCTCCCACGAAGGCAGGCATCGCGCCCCAAGCAGCAAGAGCCAGCACCATAAAGGTGATAAATGAACGACTATAGATGTAGTGAAGCATCAATGCAATTTTCCTCGGATTGGTGCAATTACGCGGTCTTTTACAATGCTGCGGAAGTAGGCATATTCTTCACAGCGGTGATATGCCAGCCAAAATATGGCATTCGGTACAATCGCCGTGAACATTGTCATGACTGCAAAACGCAAGACCGTTGTTGCAGAAGATAGAACTACATATCGGATCGTCAGCATGACAATCAAAATAGCTGTGAGCAGGAGAACTCTCCTGAAATAACGGGCAAAGAAAGGCTTACATGAGACTTCAAACCCATACCTATGGAGAATAAGCGGATCATACCACAGGCTGATTGCTGCTCGCGATAAAAATGTGGCGAACAGAACGCCAAAGACTCCCCATAGCTTTCCGAGAAAGATTGAAAGAATAATATTTAGAATCGCCACCAAAATTGGCCGAAACTTTCCTTGCTTAAATAACCCTATGGTCGAGCGGAACACCCAAAGCGTATTCATGTAACCTGCCACGAAGAAATTGATTGCAATGGCAATCGATATGGGAAGCCCCAGTACAAAGCGCTCGCCAGCCCATATCTGTACAAACGGATCTAATAATGTAACCAGCGCAATAAAGCTGAACCCATACAACCAAAAATTCAGGAATTCAACTTTCTTGAATAGTGCATAGCCCGCATGTTTATCTTCCGTTGCGAAGAAATTTCCGAGGCTTCCCGTAATGGCTGCTGTGATCTGGCAAAGCACACTGGTTATGGAATCGCATATGAGCGTATAGTTTGACAGTCGCCCGACCCATAAAACGCCGACAACGGCAGAAATGATAATGTTATCCGTTCCATTCAGCGCAACATGACCAAACCGGGACAAGACCAGCGCTTCGGTATCTTTTCTAATCTGCACACGTTCTTCCGCGCTAAGGCTAGCGCCTTGATAGGTCTGTATCTCGGGATATCTTTTATCAACCAAATGTGCAACGTACAAATTCAAAAAAATGTTGCCGGCAAGCTGAATCAGAAGATACAAAAGATATTTTCTGAACAAGAGCAACAAAACAATTTGCAGTCCAGATTGCAAAATGGCCATCGTGTTCTGCACATTTGTCTTGATGTATTCTTTCTGGTCGGCATACAAAACCGACGCTTTATACGACGAAAACCAATATGAAATCGATGTGTTGACCAGAAAAAGGATATAGTACAGTGTGAGCCCGGAAATGTCCGGCTTATCCTTGATGATGTAATCCATAAAAGGGATTACACAGAGGCCCAAGAGAAAAATTACCACTCCAATAATTATATATATCTTCTTGTAAAATTGGAGCAGCGCAGCTGTCTTTTGATAGTCCTTTACCGCCATGGGTGCGTACATACGATAAACCATGGCGGAACCAAATCCCAACTCTGCAAGAGACAGCACCGTCAGGATATTGCTATACAATCCATTTACGCTGAGGTACGCTTCATTCAAGCAGTAAATGAAAATTGTGCGGACGGCAAAGTTCAGCAAGATCGTGAGCACGCGTCCCAAGAAACCGCTGGCAAAATTTAATGCTGAATTTTTAAGACGACTATTTTCCATGCTTCTTCAAATACTCGCTTTTTCGCAAGGTCGATATATCATAATCATATTCCATGTCCAGATATATTTTTCCGTTGGTCTTTAGCTTTTCATAAACTCCTCTATTGCGGTATTTTATAACTTTAGCAGGATTCCCTCCCACCACCGCAAGAGGAGGAATATCATGTGCAACAACTGCACCCGCACCAATAACGGCACCCTCGCCGATGGAAACTCCGGGAATGATCGTAACGCGACTGCCAATCCATACGTTATTTCCTATGTTGACAGGTTTCAAAACAAACCGACGGTCGTAGGGAAGTGATTGGAGATCGTCGCTGTCGTAATTGTGGTTCGCCGTCCAAATCTCAGCTCCGCGCGAAATGATTACACCACTGCCTATATTTACGCCGCCCTCACATTTAGCAAAGAAGCCTTCGCCGATCCACGTGTTGCTGCCGATGCTCAATTTGCTCGGCGAGCTTATGCTGTATCCCCTACTTAAATATACGTTTCTCCCTACAGAGGCCATGCAGCCAAAAAAGCGCTTCAATTTTTGGCGCTCAATCCAGCCTGTAAGCCATATGTTAAATCTGTTCCGAAGTGTCATGCAGCAGTATCTCCTAATAAAGCGGCTTTCCTTTTCCTTGCAGGGTATACCAAGCATGGCGCAAGAAAAACCTGAATTTGCGCTTTGCCTTTTGCAGCAGCGTCTCCTGAAAAAAAGTCTCAATTGCTCTTTCTAAATCACACCTCTCTGTATAGGCATAAAACGCCGCTCTCTGCGCCCCTTCATCAAAAGATGTAAGCAAACTTTGATTGTATTTCAGGATTGCATCAATTTCAAACTGGCGACGAACAATCTCGCTTCTGTTCAAAAAGAGAGTTCCTTTTTCTGAATTTACAATGACCGCCGAAAGGCCATTGTTGTCATCCATATCCGGTATCGAAATCTCTGCGCCCCAAAGGTCGCCAATTGTCAGGTCGCTGCCACTTTTAAAAGCCCGAAACTGGCAAGAAAAACAGCTTTCTTTTAGGGTCACGCCCCGAAAATAGCCTTGCATATATGTATCAAACGTCATGGGTTCCGAATGGACTTTTCCATTTGCAAACTCCATTCTCACAGAGCTATTATGCCAACCCTTCTTCTTGTTACGAAACTCCATCCTTGTAAGCCTTGCGCCATATTTCCTTTCCTGCATACCAATATACGTTTGCAGCATATGGTCGCTGGGAATCCCATGGCAGATCAACTCCACAAGAACCAGATTCGGATACTCTTTTCCAAGAAATGTGCGCAGTCCCGCGACCTGGCAGGGGCACCCGCTGAATAAAACCTTACATCCCTTTTCCAGCACATCTTTGACTTCCCGATAGCAATACCCCACATCGCTTTGGGCATACTTGGAGCCCATCATCCGCAGCATATCTTCCTTGGCATCGGAAAGGATGTGCTTGACATGAAACTCGTCATCAAATACCGCGCCGCATACGTATCCGCCTTCGCGGAGCATTTGGTCGGCAAGCTCATAAAACACACCGCCCGAGCTGCTGCGCATCCGCATAGGGTCATTTTCGCTTTTGGCTGCAAAGGCTACAGGATACCCCTCACCAGGTTTTCCTTTGTTCCCCAGAATTGGACAAGCCTTTTCACATCGGCTGCAATGAATGCAAACGTTTTCATTGATCTGAGGATATCTAAAATCCAGATGAACCTTGTCCAAGCTGATCGCATCTACCGGGCAAGCATTTATGCAAGCGCCGCAGATCGCACATTCTTGAACCGAAACCTTATCAATCATCTCTCCACATCCCTCAGCACTTCGTCTATATATGCTTTTGCGTGGTCGATCTCACCTTTCAGGCAGCGGCGTACGGCTGTCCAGTCCGTGCCAGCCGGGATCTCCGTCTCCGTTGTTACCATGTGGTCAGATAGCCCCAGCATGGCGGTAAAGTCGCGCATCCGCGTATTGATTTTCTCCGTGCGCTCCACGACGGCGAATTCCCTCTCGAATATCACCGAAAATGCCGTTGCATGGAAGGAGTTGGACAGGACAAAGTCTGCGCCCTGTACCAATCCAAGGAAATTCTCCGGTCCGCAGAGTGAGAAGCAGCGCTCGGCATACGGAATCTTGAAGACCGAGTAGATATGCAAGCCTCGTTCCGCCGCAATTCTCCCCGCCAACTTGCGGACAGCAGGGCTATTATCAAAGTCATATACCAGCAGGTATGGTTTCTCGCAGCGCTCCGGCTTCTCAGCCATCGCCTCCCACTGTGCCCGGTCAAGCAGGAATACCGGATCAAGGACGGTTACAGCGTTTGTGATCCCCAACGTCTTCAGCACAGAAAGACCGGACTTTTCGCGCACAGCAATATGGTCAAAACGTTTGAGATACTGCGCCGTCACCTCCCGCAGCTCCTGCGGAAACTCATCCACCGCAAAGCTGGCCGCGTAGGAGGCACGAATGCCATGCAGTGCAAAATCCAGATAGAAGGCCGGATCTTTCCCGTTGGGAAACAGCGGATTCCAGATCTGGTCGCTTCCAGCGAGAAACGCATCCGCCTCCGGCGGCTCCTTTTTCAGTTCCTCGTTGGAGGTGTATCGTTTTGTGAGATCAAGGTACTTGGCCGTAAAGCTGTCAAACGCCCTTTTGCGCGGCAGCATATGTAATCTGCCCGGAAGCTTCGCCAGCAGGTACGCCTGTTTCAGAAAAGGCTTGTCGTATTTGGGGTTTCCGACGATATCCAGCCGGTAATGCTTCGATAGATAATCCGGTTTATAGTCGATGATCTTCACATCATGCCCCAGCAACTTCAAATAGGTTTGCAGGGCGTAAGCCTGTAAGGATGCACCAACATTGTATACGTCGTGGCAAGTAATTGTACAAATTTTCATGGCTTGCCTTTTTCCATAATCCTTCTCACAATCCGCCCCAGCTTTGCCTTCATCTGTGTGCGTTTCGGAAGCCAACTCATGGAGTACCAGTGGATCGAGTATGTATTCTCTGTTTTCGTCAGTTTCCCAGTTGTACTGTCCATAGGGTTGAAGTAATCATCCGGATAGACATGGATACCTGCGACGATCTGTTCCTGCCCATTACGGATAAGTCCAAAGCGTTCCAACACATCGCTGTTCAGGCGCGGACACCCTACCGGCATAACGCTGCTATCTGGCTGCATATAGTGCAGCTTTTTGTATTCATCGATCATGGCCTGCACAATGGGCTGATGCGGCACGGCCGCCATAACCTGCCCGCTGTTGACAAACCGGTTATTTTCAAATCCAATAAATCCCTCGTCATTCAGCAATGGAGAAATATCCCGCACAACCTCCACATCGGTGTCGAAGTACACGCCGCCGTACTGCTCCAGCACGACAAGGCGCATGACGTCGGACACGAAGGCGTATTTTTTCGCGGCATACGCCTCCGCCATGAAGGGCATGGCGAGGTAATCGCAGTTGTCCTCGTTCCACTCGCGGATCTCAAAATCCGGGCAGAACTTCTTCCAACTGGCGATGCACTTTTTGGCAAGCTCCGGCTTTTCACCGTGGCCAAACCAGCAGTAATGGATGATTTTCGGGATCATGGGTCACCCCTCCATCAGCGCATAGATCTTCTCGACCTCCGCGCTGTTCGTATAGTCTCGCTTTGCGCAGTTCTCCGACAGTCGCTGCATCCGGGCAGGGTCGCGCAGCAGCGCGGCAATTCCGGCGGCGCAGCCCGCATTATCCATGGGGACGATCAGGCCATCCACACCGTCCTCCAGCTGGCTGCCGGAGGTAGCGTAGTCCGTGATGACGACAGGCTTTCCAAGAAGCTGCGCCTCCCGCACGGTGACGGCCTTGCCCTCATAGCGGGAGGGCTGCACATACAGGTCGCAGGCGCGCATATAGGGGTAGGGGTTGTCCTTTTTGCCGAGGATGATGACGCGATCCTGCATCCCGGCCTCGTCGATCTTCTGGCAGATCAGCGGCTCATCGCCGCCATAGCCGATGAGATACCACATTACGTCAAGGCCGTCCGCCACCAGACGGCGGCAGATATCCGGCACATTGTCGAAGTTTTTGGCGTCGCAGAAGCGGCCGACAGAGAGAATCAACACGCTTCCGTCTGATGACATATCGGTCTGTGGTTCTTCCGTCTGCTTGCAGATCAACTCTTTTGGCAGGATATTTTCAATCGTCCGTACCTTTCCTGCCAGTTCCGGAAAGGCCGTTTGAAAACTTTTAGAGACTTGTTCAGACACACCGCAGATGGCATCATACTTACTCCACATGGCAAGCTCCATCGAGCGGTCGAAGGTCAGCGCCGTGTAGTCCGTGTGAATCCACGCTGCGTATTTCTTCGCCCTCACCCGTTCCCGTGCAAAGTAGTGCGGCGTCAGAAAACTGATGGCAAGATCATAGGTTTTGTCGGAAATCTGCGGCATAGAGCGCAGCGTGTACTTGTGGCTATACGTCAGCGCTGCAACGGAGGGCTTGTCATCAGGATGCTGCTTGTCAAAACGCCGCGCCGCAAGCTTTCCTTGCAGCCGCCCACAAAGTACGCCGAATTGACCGCTTCTAATAAGCGACGCCATCGGCACGGCCAGCGACGCATACTGCGGAATCTCCGGCAGAAGATTTGCCTTGGGATTCAGATATGGCATCAGCTCGCCGCTGTGCCGCATCAGAAAGAGGTCAACGTCATAGCGGTCATAGTCGATGGAATCCAGCAAGCCTAGCAGGCTGCGCTCCACGCCCCCAAGCTCCATGGCCTGAGAGAAGATGAGAACGGTGTGTTTCATCTCTGCTTTTTTCTCTCCATCGACCGTTTGTGCAAAAGTACATAGAGTTTTTCTGGCATAATACTTTTGACAAAATGCTTTGCTAAATCAATATAAATATATCCATATAGATATCTTGGAAAATGAAAAAGAGAAAAGCCATCTCTCATCACATGTGCAGCATTCATGCGTGACTTCAAGCTTCTGCGACTAGCGGCGGCGTGGTCATCGCGCATTTTATAGAGCGGTTCGTCCAAATTATATCCAGCGTACCCCTTGGCGTAAAGTTTGTACCAAAGGTTAACATCTTCAAAGCGAAGCATCCGCCTATCTTCCGTATAGCCTCCCACTGCCAGATACGCCTCTCTGCGGATCATACAAGGAGCGTGGCAATGGACTGGACTGTGCTTGATAAAGTCGCGCTTGGTAGGCTCTTCGATCGCATAGCTTCGCCCCCAGTCACCATGCTCGTCAAAGAAGATCATCGGCGTGCTGACAATGGCATATTCAGGGTGCGCGTCTAGGAAAGCAGCTTCTTTTTCTATCCGTGTAGGAAGCGAAATGTCATCGCCATCCATCCGGGCCACATATTCGCCGGAGACCACCTGCAAGCAGCGATTCAGCGTATGGTTCAAGCCCATATTCCGCTCGTTCTGGAGCAGTAAAATTTTCTCAGGAAACCTCCCCTGATACTCTTTTGCAATGCCATAGGTATTATCCTTTGAGCCATCATCACATAAAATGAGCTGCCAATCTGAAAATGTCTGCGCGAGGACAGAATCAATGGCTTCCGGCAGTGTCTCGGCACAGTTAAAGATGCCCATAATGATAGAAACTTTTGGCATATCCATTCTCCTTTGCAGATCTATTTAAGAAACTGCTCACATGGCTTATAGCCTATAGTGGCATGCAGCGGCGCTTAACCCTTTATTCTCTCCATACACTTCAAAAGGGAAAATACTCCCACCGCAAAATTCAGCTTACAGCAGGCGAAAAACGCCCACCAATGCGGAGGAAAATATCGCATGGGCAGCGTTTTGATTGCCGCACGATATTCTTTCTCCGACAGGATACCTCTGATTTCCCTCAAGGCTTCACGGTTTGGAAGTGCCAGCGCATTTAGCCCTAAGCCGATGATACTCAGGCTGATGCGATTATTGAGCGCAATTAAAAGCTCTTCCTTTCGCTCACCACTTGCAAGTACGACGGTATTATACATGCACTCGAATAGGCGCTTCCACTGCGCATTGAGTTTAGGCTTATATGTACTCGTCAGAGATATTGTGTTGTTCTTTCTGTAATGGCTAAAATATCTTCGGATATATACTCCACACCTTGCTGATTTTAAAGCTTGCATATTGAACAATGCATCTTCCGTTCCAACTTTCTTCGTATCAACGAACTCTGCATTGTTTTCGATGAGGAGCACTCTTCTATACAACTTTCCCCATGCAGTTACAAGCGTGTCTGCATTTTCCGGATGTTTTAAAAACGCCCCATGCAAACCAACTATGGTTTCATAAACTTGTGTAAAAAACTCTTCTTCGTCAAAAACAATGTAGTCATCATAAAAGAGCGTCTTTGGCCGTTGCGCATTCTGGAATTCTCTGATATACGGCCAGAAGACAATGTCCGCCTCATGCTTTACAGCCATGGCAACAGCGGTTTCACAGGTTTCTAAATCAATCCAGTCATCACTGTCTACATACATAACATAGTCGCCGGTGGCAAAAGAAAAACCAACATTGCGTGCCGCAGAAAGTCCAGCATTTTTCTGGGAAATCACCTTAATCGTGCTGCCTTTTGCCACATACTCATCTAATATCTCACCACTCTCATCTGTTGCCCCATCGTTGACACAGATGATCTCGATATTCCGGTATGTCTGGTTGATCAGGCTGTCCATACATTGCCGGAGATAGGGCGCGACATTATAGACGGGCACGATGATGCTTACCTTTGGCGTAGGCTTCATATCAAGTTATCCTCCTGCTAATTTCATGTACTCCGCTGCGCTCAGTCGTGCAAAATCCTGATCAAACGGCTGGTTGATCACATTGGCATAACAGAAATACACAAGATAACCCGCTACCATCAAAATTTTCAATATTCTCCCGTCTCTGCCGCCGATCTTCTTTAACATCCACGGGAGCGACAGCGACTGAAAAATCAGGAAATAGTTTGCCAGCCGCGCAAAATAATTTGCCGTACCGAACAGGCCCACAAACATAATGGCGCCATTGAGCATGGTCAGGTTCACCATGAGGTTCTCCGTTTCAGAGCTGTCTGCGAACAGCTTCTTGCGGTAAATACATGACAGCACCAGCGGCACATTGCAGACAAGTACACGGAAAATATTAACGCCCTCGCCTGTAAACTCAGAAATCGTGTATTCCTCTCCCAATCGTGTTGTGATATTGACGATCATGCCAAGCAGCGGGCGGAGGAGAAATCCCGCCGCAAGGGAAAATGCCAGCATCCAGTAGGTCCTCTTTGTCCACGGACGAAACTCCATGAACGGCACCAGCAGATACATCAGCGAATAAGGGTGGATCAGCGACGCGATCAGGATGCCCGCTATAAAGAAAACCCACTTCCTTTTAAGCGCAAACGTTACTGCAATGACTGCAATACCGACGGCGGCGGCCTGCTTGATACCCGCGAAAACAAACGTATAACAGCCGGTGGTAAACAGCAGGAAAACCGTCAGCGGATAATCTACAGAATATCTGTGCGTAAAAATAAAATAGCAGCCAACCGTCAGGAAAGCCCAGAACATCAGAAAATTCTGTGTGGATACACCGCATATTTTCAGCTGGTAGTTGATCCAGTTGAAGAGAGGGTTCGCGCCTACACTCTTGTCTGTCATTTTCCACGAGCTTTCTGTGATCAGCTCATAAGCATGGCGATACGCCTCCGTGTCATTGCACTGTGTCCGCAGTCCCGCAAAGCCTGCCAGCAGGATGATGATCAGCAGGGTGCAGAAAACCAGTCTGTGCCGTTGGGCATGGTTCATCGGTCCCATCGTAACATGATCCGCACACCACGCCAGTGCAACCGTTATGAGCATGAGGATGACTAACTCTCGCATTTCAGATCTCCAAGTGTTTGATCGTCTCCGCCACAACGGCGGTTTTACTGAATTTTTGCTCCATCCGCGTCCGACCGCGGCGACCCATTTCAGCCTGCCGAGTCTCCGGCAGCTTTGCAAAGCGCCGCATCGCGTCGCAAAGCGCGTCTGCATCCTTTGTCGGGCACAGATATCCGCTGACACCGTCCTCCACCGCCTCGCGGCAGCCGGGGATATCGCTGGTGATGAGGGCGCGGCCAGTGGCGGCACCCTCCAATAGAACATTGGACATGCCCTCATGGTACGATGGCAGCACGACGCAGCTCGCCATGGCGTAAAAGCGCTTCATATCCGACTGATAGCCGTGATACTTGACCACGCCAGCCTGCTCCAATTTATCCACGAGGGGCTTATATTCCTCTTCAAATGAGCCGACGATATGAAACTCCACGCCGTTGCCGTATTCCTGCTTCATTCGCTTTGCGGCGGCAAACAGCTCGTCCACACCCTTTTCGTGCATGACGCGACCCACAAAAAGAAACCGTACCGGCCCCTCCTGCGGGTAGGGCTGATAGGGATAATCTTCTAAATTGACGCCCGCACCGCTCAGCACCACGTCGCGCCCCTTCGGCACAACGCCAGTGGCAGCAAGGGTATCCCGATTCCCGGCATTCTCAAAAAAAACAACCTTCGCACCCTGCAACGCCGGTTTGTAGAGCGCCAGCACAAACTTCTTGAGCCAGCCGCCGTTTTCGATGGCGCTGCCAAGCCCCGTGATGTTCACGGCATAGGGGATGTGCGCCATCCGGCAGGCTAAGCCGCCGTAGATGTTGGGCTTGATGGTGTATGTCAGAACCAAATCCGGCTTGACCTCTTTCAGCATGGCCCGATATTGGTGAAAGAGCTTGCTGTCATGAAGCGGATTCATACCCCGCCGGTCGATGGGCGTGTCCAGAAAGCGGCAGCCAAGCTGCACAAGTTCCGAAATGAAACCGCCGTCCGGCAAAGAGATATATACCTCGTGTCCTGCACCCAAAAGCGCTGCAAGCAAGTCCTTTCGAAAGCGATACAGGCCAACATCGTTGTTGGCAAGCACCAGAATCCGCTTATTTGATTTTTCTCGCAGGGATTCCGACATAGGTTCCACTCTCCTTGATATCATGAATCACCACTGCACCTGCGCCAATAGTAGTGTCCGGTTCTATTTTTAACCCCTGAATTACTTTCGTACCGGTTCCCAAGAGGCTTCTCCGGCCTATAACCACTTTTCCTGAAACACTTACTCCAGGATGAAGCGTGCTATAATTTCCCAGCACTGAATCATGGCCTATTGTTGAGTTCAAATTCACAATACAGCCATCACCTACTTGCACATTGACTGTCAAAATAGTTCCTGCACAACAAATGCTGCCCGCCCCAATTCGGCTTCCCTTCCCGCAAATTACAGTTGGATCTATCAGGGTGGCAGGTTCAAGACAATAGTTATTCTTCAATCTGTTGTATATCGCCTCTCGCGCTTTACTATTTCCAATTGCACATACCACATATGATGGTTTGTCGTATCGAAGTAGCCAGTTGATGTTCCCCAATACGCAACATCCGTCAATTTCTGGAAGGCCCTCCGCATCATCCACAAAGCCTAAAACTTTCCACGTTGGTTGGCTTTGGTTGATTCTTTCTACAAGCCAAACGACTTCCCTTCCAAAGCCGCCAGCACCAACTATAATTAAATCTTTCATATCACAATAACCTTCTCACTCATGAACCGCAGCCTCCGTTCCCGTAAATGCTTCCATCGTTGCGCTGCCTTCTGCACTGATCCCCTCGCGGGCGAAGACGCAGCGGATCGTCATGAAGATGATCTTCACATCCAGCGCGAAGCTGATGTTGTCTACATAGTCCACATCGTAGGCGAACCGTTCCTCCCACGACGCAAGGTTTCGCCCGTGCACCTGTGCCCAGCCGGTGAGCCCGGGGCGAACGTCATGGCGGTGATGCTGCTCTTCGCTGTAAAGCGGCAGATACTTCACCAGCAGCGGTCTCGGCCCCACGATGCTCATCTTGCCGCGGAAAATATCCCACAGCTCCGGCAGCTCATCCAGGCTTGTTGCTCTCAAATTGCGGCCAAACTTCCCTAACCGGATTTCGTCTGGCAGCAGGTCGCCGTTTTCATCCCGCGCGTCGCTCATACTGCGAAACTTATGGAGTTTGAAAATTTTCTCATCCCTTCCCGGACGCTCCTGGCAGAAGATCACAGGACTGCCCAGCTTCACGCGCACCAATATCGCCGTCACCAGCAGCAGCGGCGACAGGACGATCAGCGCACACCCGGACAGCACGATGTCCAGCAGGCGCTTGATGTATTTTTCATAAAACCCCGCCTTGTGCCGCATCAGAACATCCCCCGGATGACCTCGCACACGCGGTCAACGTCGTCCATGCTCATTTTCGTGTCGCTGGGCAGGCACACGCCGCGGGCAAACAGATCGTCGCACACCGTCTTTTTGCTGACGCGGACAAAGGGGTAATCCGCAAAGACCGGCTGCAAATGCATGGGCTTCCAGAGGTAGCGCCCCTCAATGCCAGCCTCGTTCAGCTTTGCCAGCATTTCGCCGGGCGTCACGCCGCAGCCCTCGTCCAGCAGGGCAACAGACAGCCAGCGGTTCGATTCCGCGCAGTCCAGCTTCGGCTGCATGGTCAGCGGCAGGTCTTTCAGGTTTTCGGAGTAGCGGGCAAAGATAGCCCGCTTCTGCTCCACGCGCAGTGGCAGCACCTTCATCTGGCCGCGGCCTATGCCCGCGCAGATGTTGCTCATGCGGTAGTTGTAGCCTATTTCCTCATGCTGATACCACGGCGCATTCTCGCGCGCCTGCGTGGCAAGCTTCAGCGCATGCTTAGCCTCGTTCTCGCGTTCGCACAGCAGCATGCCGCCGCCTGATGTGGTTATTATCTTGTTTCCGTTAAACGACAGTGCGCCAAACCGGCCGAACGTGCCGCACTTCTGCCCATTGTATTCTGAACCGAGTGCCTCCGCTGCATCTTCAATAAGCGGCACGTCATGCTCGGCGCATATGGCGGCTATCTCATCAAGCTTTGCCGGATTACCGTAAAGATGCACTATCACGACAGCTTTTGGCTTGCCGTAAAGTTCAAACGCCTTCTTCAGCGCAAGCGGATCCATGTTCCATGTTTCGCGCTCGGAATCGATAAACACAGGCTTTGCGCCAAGGTATGCTATGGGGTTAGCCGAAGCTGAAAACGTAAGGCTTTGACAAAACACGG
>ENA-OPNW01001233-OPNW01001233.1-human-gut-metagenome-genome-assembly--contig:-NODE-1233-length-13182-cov-3.703893_pt1 | contig 13182 bp, 9 predicted proteins | sample MGYA00241540_ERZ501777 | MGnify/ENA primary metagenome ERZ501777 (study PRJEB25962, sample SAMEA2042615) | human gut metagenome | biome: human gut; feature: human-associated habitat; material: faeces...
TTCTGGAAACAAGCAATGGTTCGTGCTGCGAGTTTCGTATGGGCGTATTGTCAAGGCAAAAGCATTGGTGGAAGCTAATGGACTCGAATGTTATGTTCCTTTACGATATAAAGAGGTAAGAAAACAAGGTAAGAAGCGAATCATAACAGAGCCTCTTCTCCCCTCATTTCTCTTTGTTCATGCCTTAGCAGAGCAAGTTGACTCATTTTTGCAAGACAAGAACATCAAGGCTCCAGAGAATAAAGCTTTGTTGAGTTACTATTACGACCACACCTCACATTGTGAAAATTCGTCAACCAAAAATCCTCCTCTTGTTGTATCTGATGCTGCCATGAATAATTTTATTCGCTTAACTTCCATACATAATCCTCACATCATCCAGGTTACTTCGGAGAATATTAAATATAAGTTAGGGGATGAAGTCGTTATTACAGAGGGAGAGTTTAAGGATATACGTGGTAGGGTGGCAAGAATTGCTGGGCAGCAGAGGGTTTTAGTAGAACTCTTTGATGGATGTTTAGTGGCAACAGCGTATGTGCCAAAGAATGCGATGAAACCATATGTAGAACATTAAATCATCATAATATCTATGACCGAAAATACGAAAAATATACTTAGTCTTAATCATACAGAGGCAATGGATTTCTTTTTGAAATCAGAGCAATATCATGGATTTGAACTTCCAGAATATTTTGTATTCGATGATTTGCTCCAAAATGTCAAGAACGCAGTTGGCGAAACACCCTATGAGGAGTGTTTGCAAGAGGGCATGTCGCCAGAGCAATTACCAGATGTAAACCTTGACATTTTGCTAAACAAGGATGGCCGCTATGCTGTTCGTCCTATTATTCTTGCAAATCCATTCCTTTATTATTTCCTTGTCAGGGAAATTTGCAATGAACAGTCATGGACTGTCGTAAAGCAACTTTTTGAGACGTTCACCATGCCACATATTACATCCTGCGCATTGCCTGTCATACCTAAAACGAAAGAGCCATTTCATAAGTCCACAACATACTCAACTGGTGGAATACGCTTGAACAGCGAAGCATAGAGCTGTCCTTGGAATATCGTTATATGTTCGTTACGGATATCACCAACTGTTATGGTTCGGTGAATCCACAAGCATTTGATTGGGCATTTTCATTCAAAGATACAGAGTTCGAACAGAAAACAAAAAATCCGATAGCTAAGAACATCCAAAAGTTTCTTCGTGCCTTCCAACAAGGGCGCAATATTGGCATTCCACAGGGAAGTGCCATATTTGACTTTATCGGTGAGATAATCCTTGGCTATTCTGACCTGTTACTCCATGAAGCGATAAGAAAAGAAGGCATTAAGGCTAAATATGAGATAACCCGTTATCGTGATGACTATCGTATCTTCTGTAATGATAAGGATGTTCTTGAAAAGATTTCATATACACTGCAACACGTGTTGGAGAGTTTGAACTTCCGGATGAACAGCAAGAAGACCAAGATTAGCGAGAGCATTATTACAGATGCTATCAAATCTGACAAACTTGCATACATCTATAATACACCTATCTTCAATAAGAAGGGGTGTGACTTTGACAGTTTCGAGAAACACCTACTCTACATCCTCATGTTTGCTCGCCAATATCCCGATAGCGGTTCCATCAGAACCATGCTCTCGGATATTGACAAACGCATGGAGGATTGGCTAAAGCCTTATGAAGAGGAGGTTACAACCATACCTATTCTTGAAGATGATGAACCTAAAACCGAAAAGATAACCAAACAACGCCGTCTTGTTGGTGGCAGTGTGCGAGCCATGTCGGCAGTATGCGCCCAGATAGCTTTAGAGAATGTTGGCTGTTGTCATTATGCTTTACGGGTTCTCAGTAGAATAGTCGATTCTCTTAAAGACGAAAAAGAGAAGAGCGCAATCATAAATCTCGTATATTCCAAGCTTTGCAATCAGCCTAACTCCGACTACAACCAGCTATGGCTCCAGAACATGACATATCAGAAGGACAAGAAGAATAACTCATCACCATATAAGATGCGCTTGTGCCGTTTAGTTGCTGGTGATAAGGATGTGGAATTGTGGAATAATGAGTGGTTGAAGCCGCAGCTACAGTCTTGCTTACATGTGAATAGCATTGTCGATGAAGAGACATTGAAGAAGGTCACACCTGTGATTATGTTTAGGGAGAGAAGAGCTTATGATAACCAGTTTTATCTGCCGACAGAAGAAGAAATTAGAGAATCTGAGACAATAGCCACTTTTTAGATAGGCTTATAAGAAGGAATCAGCATGAGGATTATTCATAATTAGAATAAAACACAAATAAGAATGGCAACTTGGAAGCATACAGATATAAGCATAAATGGGCGGCTTGTCAAAGCACAAGCTCCCATCATAGTATCAGCAAGTAGAAGTACCGACATACCAGCATTTTATACGGACTGGTTTTTCAAGCGGCTTGAAATTGGTTATTCGGCATGGACTAACCCATTTAATGGCGTTAAATCCTACGTTTCCTATGACAAGACACGTTTCATCGTGTTTTGGTCTAAAAATCCAAGACCACTCCTTGATTACCTTAACATTCTTGAAGAACGTAATATCAAGTGTTATATTCAGTACACACTCAATGATTACGAATCTGAGAAGTTGGAAAAAGTTCCGCCCCTGGCAAAACGTATCGAGACTTTCAAACTTTTGGTAGAGCGATTAGGAAAGGGTGCTGTTGTGTGGAGATTTGACCCCATGATTCTCACAGACAACATCACTATTGAAGATTTGTTATGCAAGGTAAAAAACATTGGAGATCAACTGAAAGGATATACAGAAAAGTTGGTGTTCAGTTTTGCGGATATATCCCTTTATAAGAAGGTAAAAGCTAATCTTGAGAAAAATGGCATTCCTTACCATGAATGGACGACAGAACAAATGGAAGAGTTTGCAGAGAAATTATCTATCATGAATAAAGAACGAGGATGGAATTACTCGCTTGCTACCTGCGGTGAAAAGATAGATATTCATAAATACGGTATTGAGCACAATCGCTGTATTGATGGTGATTTGATAGCTCGTCTTGCATGGGAGGATAAGAAGCTGATGGACTTTATGAAGATAAAGGTGGAAGAATCTCCAGCTCCTTCGTTGTTCGGAGAGCCCGAGTTACCAAACGGTGCAATACAATTGCCCTGTAATCATTATTTTATCAGTAAACATAAAAAAGACGCAGGACAACGACAATATTGTCAATGCATGGCAGCAAAAGATATTGGAGAGTATAACACATGTCCTCATTTATGTGAATATTGCTATGCCAATACATCCAAAGAGATTGCAATTGGTAACTGGAAGAAACATAAAAACAATCCGTACGCAGAAACCATTACAGGTAAGTAATTATGATGTCAGATTTTACAAGAGAATTCATCTCCAAAAATAACATATCCTTCATAGGAATGCGCGAAGCTGCTTTGTCTTTATTACCGAATGACAAGATGGTGCTGGACAAGTTGTATAATGACTTGAAGCGTGGAAAAGATATTCTTGATGATGAAATACATCTGAATATGTATCTAATGTGCTTTGGCAAAATGCATAAAGCCAAGCTTGATGATGCTTTCGCTTGCTTGCCTGATGTTTCATCAATCTTTTCTGAAGGAATCGAGATTTATGATTGGGGGTGTGGTCAAGGAACCGCATCTATTTGTTTACTTGACTTTCTTCGTTCAAGGAATATAGCGCACAATATTGTCGCAGTCAATTTGATAGATCCTTCTATTCCCGCTACACAAAGGGCAAGGGAAGTCTTATCTTGCTATGAAGACATAAGAGTTAATGTTGTCAATAAGGCCTTTGATGATTTGACCGCGCAAGATTTTGTTCGTTCTAATCACAGAAAGTTGCATTTATTTAGCAATATTCTTGATGTGGATGCTTTTGACTTGGCACAATTCATCCATTTGTTCCAAAAGTCTTTTTTCGGTTCCAATTACTTTATCTGCGTGGGGCCTTATTATTTCAACAATAGGCGCGTGGATGAATTCATAGTGGCCACAGATCCTGATGATATGTATGCAACATTCAACAGGGAACGTGGTATGTGGCAAAAAGATTGGACAATTTCACTTCGTGTTTTCTTCAAGGAGTTTAGCCGAATTGAAAGCATTCTGGATATTCGCAAACGTATTGAGGATTTTCACAAGAATGACCAGTTCTTTGCCGGATATATTCTTGATTCAGTTGCCGAGGAATATGCAAAGTCAGATATTGAAAAAGAAACGGAAGAACTTTTCAAATCACTTTCCGTATTTGACGTCAAATCAAACAAATCACTTGAAATCGTCAAGAATTGTGATTCAAAACTTGCGGTTCTCGCTAATATAGTGTCGCGTGGTTTACCAACAATAGCTCCTGTTGAAATTGAAAATATCTTTTCTGATATTTTTGATATTTCAACAAAACCAATGGCGAATGAAGTAATCAGCTTCAAGTCTAAACATAAAATATCTAGGACGGAGATTAATGAGGCACTTCATGTGGTTGACCCACGTTTTGACGTGGATTTTTACAATGGTGACATGCTTGAAAGCCAGTTCGAAAAAGACTTTATTGGAAAGTATCTAAACAAAACTGACAGCCAATATTTGATTCAGCTTCTTGAGCCACAACGTCCTCTTTCTACAATTGTAAATATTCCTAACAAGAGATTAAGTAGAGACCAAAGGGTTGATTTTTCCTTTGAAATGCCTTACGGAGAAACAAAAACAGGGTTTATATTTGAATTAGACGGTGTTCCGTATCACTCTAATATCTTCCAGAAACTGCGCGATGAGAGCAGAGACCAGTTGGCATTCGATAGCGGTTGGGATACCTATCGCTTAGAAGAGTTGAAGGACTATTCTTTTTTGCAAAATTGGGAACAAGAGACTTCGTTGAACAAGTATCTTACAACAATAAAGCGCAATAGTCAAAAACACATTACAGGCAAGTGGAAAGATACACTTCAGATAGTCCTTTCGCCTCTTGCAATAGCTCGTATTGAGAGAACTCTCTTGCAAGCATTGTTGTCTGGTGCCGTTAATTTAGCATCAGAAAAGTGGAATATATTGGTAATAGAACGCGATGTTCCATGTGCAGCTATAGCAATTCGCCTTCTTAAAGAATCTTTTGAGAAGCTTTCTGCTATGGATGGTTCTAATATGAAGCTGCCTCAAATAAGCCTTACAATTGTTTCAACCAAGGAGTTTAGTGATTCAAAACTTCATCTGGACAATGTTGTTGAAACATCTGTTTCTGACAAAGACTTTGACCTTTGCGTTGATATCTCTATGCTGTTACGTGATAATATAGATGCATTACCGCTTAATGTTAAGGCAAATGTTGTATATATTATACGTTCTTCTCACTACAAGAAGAAAGAAAGAACAATATGTTCAGCTGAGAATATCATATATCCTCCTTTCGTAAAAAAGAATGCGACGGGAACGTATGTCGCAGATAAGGAGAGAGAACTATTGCTTACATACTTCTTGCAAAATATCTTTAGGAAGCCATCCTTCCGTCATGGTCAGTTGCCTATATTAAGTCGGTCGCTGTCGGATAAAACAACAATAGGACTTTTGCCTACTGGTGGAGGAAAGTCTTTGACTTATCAATTATCCTCTATGCTGCAGCCAGGAGTCACTATTGTCGTTGATCCTCTTGTCTCCTTAATGGTCGATCAAGTTCGTGGGTTGCGTGCATTAAGAATTGACGCAAGTGATTGTGTTAATAGTGGTATGGACGGAAAGAAAAAAGCAAAGAAGCTAAATATGTTACAAAATGGTTCGCTTCAATTTATGCTTCTTTCACCAGAAAGGTACATGATGGAGAATTTCCGTGATAGCCTGATTTCGATGACAGAAAAGAATCACATTTACTTTTCTTATGGTGTTATAGACGAAGTTCATTGCGTGTCTGAGTGGGGACATGATTTTCGTCCTTCATATTTACATCTTGGACGCAACATGATAAACTACATGCGTACAAAATCTGGTCGTCCATTGTCTGTTATTGGATTAACCGCCACTGCGTCATTTGATGTCCTTGCCGATGTTGAGCGAGAACTGACATTAGGCGGAAATCTTTCTATTGACAGTGAAACTATAGTTCGTTCAGAGGATGATTCACGTCCAGAGTTAATATATCGTATCATTAATGTTGAGTCTGATTTCGAACCACTAAGAGAAGAATATAATCAACATTTGTTGAAAGCGCAATCAGAATGGGACTTAAAGGACATCGTCGCAGAATCAAAAAGGCGAAAGATGTATGAGCTTCTAAAGCAAATTCCTAATGATATTCAACTATATAATACGAGTGATGAGAACAAAGAATGTCATTTGATGAGTTATATCGCGTCACAATTCTATGATGCTGACAATAATGAAAAATATCCCAATGCTGGTATCGTATTCTGTCCTCATGCCCATGGTTCATTTGGCGTAGAAGACAATGAATGGGGAACTCGTGTCGGAATATCAACAGACTTAGAGGCCGAATGTGGAAACTTATTGAAAATCGGCACCTTTGTTGGTGGTGACAAGCCTTCGGGTGACATGAGAAGATTCAATGAAAATGATTTAAACCTTATGGTTGCAACCAAAGCTTTCGGCATGGGCATTGACAAACCAAATGTGCGGTTTACAATCAACTTCAATCATCCTTCTTCCATTGAAAGTTTTGTACAAGAAGCAGGACGTGCAGGGCGTGACAAAAAACACGCTATAGCATATATATTGTATGACTCTTCAGAATTTATCCATCTTACCATAGATAAAATTAATGATCTTCGTGTTGCAATACTTAAAACTTTGAATGTAGACCCTATATGGTTGGAATCTTATGTCAATAAGTTTGTGCTGCGCTCAGATTTTCTTGCGTTATGCAATGATAATAATTGTGGCGAAGACGTTTCACAGCAACTAATGACTACATGCAAGGAAAAAGGGTTCATTGAGAGTGTGGATAAGGACATTGTTCTATGGTTTCACAATAACTCCTTCCGCGGCTTGTTCAAAGAGAAAGTTGTTCTTATAGAATTGACTGACAGGATTCTCAATGTCAAGCCAACTCACCTTCAGGAAGTCCAAGGGTTGCTCATTGACGAAATAGGTAATGATGATGTCTTGCTGAAACTTGACATCAACAGAAATGTGGTTAAAATTTTATCTAAGGAAAATGTCCAAAAACAATATGGTTACATATTTCTAGATAATCTTTCCCCACGATATAATTACATCAATTTCGACTACACTATATGCCAACATATCTGTGAGTCTTTAGTAAAAATACTCTGCAGATATAATGACCATTCGGCACGTGCTCTTCTCCGTCCTTTGGAAGATGTGGACAATTCAGAAGAAGGCATTTATAGTGCCATGGCTAAAGCCAATGCAGATGGCTATGTATACGTAACAGTTTCATGGGAGAATCAAGTCCAACAGGATTTTGAGCAGTTTGAAGAGTCCATCAGAACTGAGATTGCAAATATAGCCAAACAACAAGGGTGGTTTGCCCTCTGCGAGGATAGATATGGAAAATTGAAACTAAATAAGGTTAGTGATTTTGACGAACTCATAGCACAAATTAGTAGATGTTCTGGTGATGCGCGGTGGTTACGGTATCACGCAGCAAACAATATATATAGTAGACTAAGACAATTATTCTGCAAAAAGCGCGATAAAGATGACACTGATAAAGCTATCTATCGTTTATGCTGCATCGGTTTGGTTGAAGATGTAACCATTGATTACTTATCGCAGACATACGAATTGAAGATTCGAAATAGGTCTGAAGAAGAGTTCAAACATTTTATGCTTGATTTCTTCTTGAAATACTATTCTCTCGAACAAGCCAATAAAAAGGTTGAGCAAATAAACAATCAAAAAGGTCGCAACTACCTTGACAAATGCTTAGGATTCCTCACGGCATTTGTATATGACAACTTGGAAAAGAAGCGATTTCGCGCTATTGAAGATATGCGTGTTGCTTGTGAGGACAGTATCGTCCATCAAGAGACCGAACATAATGACAAATGGCTGAAAGAGTTTATCCACTTGTATTTCAATTCAAAATATGCAAGGCATGATTACGAGGTCAATGGACAATGCTATTCACTTTCCAAAGACACAGATGAGAACGGAAAAGAAGATTTCGATACGGTTCTTAAATACATTGAGGTGGTCTCAATAGATAACTCTGGAAGTGAAGTAGACAATCTAAAACATCTTTATGGTGCTACATTGCTGTGTCTAAGGGCACACCCTGACAATGCAACCCTTCTTTTACTTCTCACTTACTGTGTTGCCTTTTTAGGAGCAGGAAGTAATGACACACTAAAGAGCAATGCACTGAATGGATATGTCGATGGATTTATGTCATTATACGAAAAAGAAAAAAGTAAAATATGGAAGTGTGTAGACCGATTTAATGATATTCTTGCTCATAAAGCGAAAGAAGAATTCATCAAAGAGGATCTTATTAAAAATGGCAAGGAGGCATTAATGCTTTTTATTCATGAGAAGAAGTTTAATGACTTCACTGGAAAATACGTAAAAACAGACAACAAAAAAAATAACAATAAAAACAAATAAAACATGGCATACGATATTAATGCGGCTTTGGAACGCCTTGAAACCAACCTTGCTGAAGTTGAATCTGCCAAGAAACAGGTGGATGAGACGATTGCTACAAGCGAAAGTTTGCAACAAATTATTGGGAGATATTCTGAATCTCTCAGTTCTATGGGCAAAGACATTTCTGCATTTATTGAAGAGATACGCAATTATCAAGGTAACAAAACGTCTGAGGGTACTATCAAAACATCTTGTGATTGCGTAATCAACAAATTCAACGCAGAAGTTAAGCTTGCAATTAAAAGCTTTGATGAAAAGCTTTCGGAAACAATAGTAAAATTTAGTTCCGAGAACGAGAAGTTGCGGATTCAAGTTAATAAACTTAATTCTCTTCAAGATGTCTTGAACAAGGCAACTAAAGAGGTAAATGAAGTAGAAAAGAAGGTTGATATTCTTGCTACAGAATTGAAAACCTCGCAAGACTCGCAAAACATAACTCTTGCAAGTGTCAAGTCCTCACTTGAAGTGCTACCATCTTCTGTTAAATCACACGCTGCAGCAATCGTGGAAGAGGTGAAGAATCATGCTTCGGATTTGAGAACAAAGTCAGAAGAAATCATCGAAGATGTTTCTAAGGCAATTCAGAAACTTGATAATCAAAATTCAGTTTTAGCTGGAACAAAAGAACTTTGCGATGGTATAAAGGGAGATATAGAAAACTTGAAGGGCTCCATAGATGCTCAATTTGAATTAACGAGAAGTGCCATAAATATAAATCGCTGGATTTTAATTATAGGTTTATTGGCTCTTATGACTTTGATATTCATGAAAGGTTAATGATTTATTGCTTTTGTAGGTTTCAACTTTGTCGTTGTCCTTCATGAGGATATCCGCTATAAATACAAAAAATTAAATGATATACCCCAAAAACGAAGTTTTGGCTATAACAAAATTCAAGCACTATGAACATATCAGATCAAATACGTTTAAAGCTCCAACTGAAGGAGAATTCAGAAGTGGAGTATAAGTCAGCAGCAGGTGGTTTCCCAAAGGTTGAATTTTGGCGTTCGTTCTCAGCATTGGCTAACACCAATGGGGGAACGATTGTCTTGGGAGTGAAAGAAAAGAATCATAAATTCACACCAGATGGTCTTTCTGAAGAACTTATAGCAAAATACAGAAAACAGTTTTGGGATGATGCACACAATAAGTCGTGTGTGAACATTCCGTTGTTGGTAGAGAGTGACATCGAAGAAATAAAGACTGACGGAGGGCAATATCTACTTGTCTTCAGAATCCCTCGTGCACAATATGACTTGCGCCCCATCCACCTTACACTTACCCCGTTTGGACATACTTATAAGCGCAGGGATGAGGGTGACTATCTCTGCAGTGATGATGAAATAAAGCAAATGTACTCGGATGCCAATAATATGAGAGCATCTGCAGACTCCCGAATTTTAAGAGGCTATTCCATTGATGACATTGACATACCTACTCTGCACCAATATCGTCGCGCGTACGATATTAAGCATGAAAACCATCCTTGGACAGAGCTTGATGACAAAAAGTTTTTGGAAATCATAGGTGCCTATCGTAAAGATAGAGCCACATCAACAGAAGGATTCACAGTTGCTGGTATGCTGATGTTTGGCAAGACCAATAGTATTACCGACCCAGAGTGCTGCCAAGAGTTTTTCCCAGACTATCGTGAGCATTTGAGTGACGACCTTCAGGTACGTTGGACAAATCGTATATATCCCGATGGGACATGGGAAGCCAACCTTTATCAGTTTTTCACTCGTGTCTTACCTTTATTGCAACACGCTTTGCCTGTGCCTTTCAGTCTTGACAACAATCAGATGAGGAATAATACAACCACGGCTCATGTAGCTTTGCGTGAGGCTTTTGCCAACAGTTTGATTCATGCAGCATATACGGTAAGGGGCAATATTGTGATTGACAGATACTTCGACCGTATTGTTTTGTCAAATCCTGGTACAATGCTTATCAGCATGGAAGAATACTATGAAGGAGGACATAGTGTATGCAGAAACCCTGTAATCCAAAAGATGTTTGTATTCTTGGGAATTGGTGAGAAAGGAGGAACTGGCGCTGATGTTATTGTGAAAGGATGGAAGGATAATGGTTGGAGCATACCCACAGTAGAGGAAAAGAGTAATCCTGACCGAATCGAAACTTGCCTTAAACTGGAAAGAAATATAAAGGATACTACGGAAACTTCCGCAACTACTACGGAAACAACTACGAAAACTCCCACTGTAACTACGAAAACTCCCACTGTAACTACGGAAACCCCTGCCGATACTACGGAAACTATTCTAGAAATAATCAGCAATAATCCAAAGGTCACGGCAAAGGAACTTGCAACCACATGTGGCATAACAGAAGATGGGGTAGCCTATCATATCAAGAAATTAAAGCAAAGAGGACGGTTAATCCGCATTGGAGGCTCACGTAATGGAGGGGAGTGGAAGGTAGTTGAGTAATTCTTATTGAAGAGTTTTTGTCAAATTCAAAATTGGAAATATAATGTTATTAGGAAACAAGATAAGATCTCTTAGAGACGAACAAGGTATATTGCAACGTCAAGTGGCAGCATACTTAGAAATTGATACTCCAATGTTCAGCAAAATAGAACGTGGTGACAGGCGCGCTAAAAGAAGCCAAGTCACAAAGTTGGCAGAATATTTTCATCTTGAAGAGAAAGAACTGCTCACCTTGTGGTTGGCAGATAGAATCTTGGATGCAATCGAGGGCGAAAATGAACTACAGCTTTATGCTATTGAAGTCGTAAAATGCGAATTGGCGAAGGCTGACCTATAAGGGTTATATAAGTCTTCATGAACAAGGCGATAGGTTCGTCCGTTTTGGATAACCCTATCGTCTTGTTATTTTGTAAGGTATCAATGTTCTAAGCTCCTAAAAGTCGTGAAGAATGAATCCGAGTGGATAAGTGAATCCAACTCTTGATAATCCTTCTTTCTCTTTTCATCCATGATAATCTTCTTGTAGAAGACGCGGTTGGTTCTGTCAAGGTCCATAACCCGGCTTTGATATAGGGATGAAAAGAGAACACAGGCGATAATGCCAAGAATGACAAGATACCATTGGAGCAATCTCCATTTGTCTGTCCTTTGTTTGAATCTGTTCCATCTGTAGAACCACCATGATTTCAATGTAGGTGGAGGAAATGGCTTGGGACTTGTGATGGTTTGCAGAGCATCGCCCCATATTTTCAAAATCGCATGTGCTTTTTCTACAAATTCATTCTCGTCAAGAATTTTCATGCCGACGTAACGGATTGTCCGTTGAATCTCAAGAGAATATTGTGGCGCCCATTCAGCAACTTGCTCAATGGTCATTAAGCCTTGCGCTTTTCGCTTTTGCAAATACACGTTGCTTTAACCTTGTATTGGAACATTGGCAAAAGTATATTACAAAAACAAAAGCAGGAAGGTTGGGGCAAACAGGTTATAGAGCAACTGTCAAAGGATTTAATCTCTCGTTATCCTGATGACCGTGGTTATTCCAAACGCAACCTTGGCTATATGAAGAGTTTTTCCATGCAATATCCAGATTTTCCATTTTTGCAAGTGCCACTTGCAAAATTAGAGAGTGAAGGTAAGGATTTTGTGCAAGTACCGCTTGCACAAATATCTTGGTATCACCATATTTCATTGCTGTCCAAGGTAAAAGACGAAGCAGAGCGTGCCTACTATATAACGGAAACAGCTCAAAATGGGTGGAGTCGTGATGTGATGCTTCTTCAGATAGACAATGGGTATATCCATGCAAAAGGTCATTCCATCAACAACTTTGAGCAGACCTTGCCACCTCCTCAGTCTGACTTGGCTCGCTACATATTCAAAGACCCTTACAACTTTTCATTCATTGGAACGGTTGCATTACAAAACGAATTGGATATAGAAAAATCATTGACAAGCAAGATTACCGATTTTCTTACCATGGCTTTGAGTTTTTCCTTTGTGCTGAGACTTAATGACGATGTAGTTGCCTTCCAATTCATAAGTACAATTTGTACCCTTGAGCAATTGGTTCAACATACCAAATACATCATCACTCTTTTTGGTTAACGTGACTGTGCGGTTAGCATCCAACTGAGAAGAATTGTACGCAACCTTGTACTTGGAAGACTGCTCAATCTTCTCAAAAGCAGACTTGAGCGCTACCTCATTTGAACCGAAGCTGACGGTCTGAGCAAAAACTGCCATTTGTCCAGCCAACAGCAAACAAAAGCATGACGCTGAAATTCGTTTTAAGTTCATATAATATTTATTTAGTTAATAATTTGTCCTAAGACGATTACGCATTGAAGACAATTATATATTTCGTTGCACCCAATTACAATCCTGTTAAAATGAAATTTTTATTTCACTTTTTTGTGTGTTCGCAAACAACTATGTTTTGGTAAAACAAATGCGGTAATATTCTACGGATAATTTTATAAAATTCAAGTTTCGCAAGCTCAGAAGTTAAAGGAGTTAAAGGAGTTATCGCTCCCTACGGTCGCTGAGGAGTTAAGACAACAGTCTTT
>ENA-OPNW01001237-OPNW01001237.1-human-gut-metagenome-genome-assembly--contig:-NODE-1237-length-13106-cov-2.274538_pt1 | contig 13106 bp, 13 predicted proteins | sample MGYA00241540_ERZ501777 | MGnify/ENA primary metagenome ERZ501777 (study PRJEB25962, sample SAMEA2042615) | human gut metagenome | biome: human gut; feature: human-associated habitat; material: faeces...
GCCGAAAGAGGGACTCGACCCCACGGCCTGCTGATTACAAATCAGCTGCTCTACCACTGAGCTATTTCGGCATAATGCGGGGCAGGCATCTCACCTGCCATCTATCTACTGAGTCACCCGTAGCTTGAACTTCGAGAACTGTATTAATCTCCGAGCGCTCGACTGGGTGAGTCTTACCACCTCACAGGGCTTATGACGGTGCCGACTTCCACGGCTTTATTCAAGCCACTCTCAATAGCAATTCTATACTTGAACTACCGCATAGCATCTATAAGTGGACCCTGAGGGTTATGATCCCACGACCTTCTTGTTATGAGCAAGCTGCTCTGACCAGCTGAGCTAAGGGTCCTTTATAGACTATTGTGGAAGTGACGGGACTCGAACCCGTGTCCTACAAGCCGCACATACTACTCTTCTACACGCTTATCCTCTCAGAGTGGGATTTACTCAGGGATGGCCGATAATCGTATCTCGCCTTCCGCTCCACCACCCTGTTTATCTAACAGGGAACTCCGATTTAACCCTCTCGGGTCGCTTAGGCTGCCATAGCAACCTGAACACGCTGACCGAGTGCAAGAGCAGCAACCTTGTTGCTCAGCTTGCCAAAAATGTTGTTAGCGTTTATTTGTCGAACCTTATTAAGGAGAAGTGTCCAATCTCCGCGTGAAGTAGCACACACCAGAATGTAGTCAAATGCCATATCACTCCCATATCAAAGAACATCTTTGTGATCCCGGAGGGATTCGAACCCTCGACCCCAACATTAAAGTGTTGTGCTCTACCAGCTGAGCTACGAAATCATAACCTCCCTGTTCAGTATGCACCTACTCACCTGAATGGGGGAACCTTGGCAAGGAATCAGGTCAGGGAAGGTTATTTGTCCCGCAGGGAGGACTCCAACCTCCAACCTTCGGTTTAGGAAACCGACGCTCTGTGCTGTTGAGCTACCACGAGAAAGACCCTCCGCTCCTATTGGTGTTCCCTAATTGAGGCCTCGCGGGCGAGCTGCCGAGGGCGATCGTTGATCTATCCGGATTCGAACCAGAACCCACAGAACCAAAGTCTGGTGTGCTGCCTTTACACCATAGATCAATCAAGGATGCAACTCAGTTGCTTAACTCGGTCCTTGCCAAGTATCGGTCCCCGCCAGCTTTCACTGGGACGCCTACTGCATAGCACAATTTAGTCGACAAATCCTTAATGCAGCAGCGAGCTTTCCGGGGGTATCTTCAGAACCTGAAATATAACATTGAAAGAACGAAATAACCTATCTTATACAGAGGCTTTACATCTGAGTTAAGATCGACACTGCCGGTCCTATCACGATGAATCCCCAAGGCATACAATAGGTTATGAGCCCTCCACTCGATGATCATACCCGCCATGGTCCTTTGACGGATTGCAAACACCGGAGAGGAAACGCTGCCCCTAATATCGAGGAGCAAGTCCTTCATACCCTTCACCGACTTAATACGGTGAGAGTCCGATATGTTGGTACTTTCAGATGTCAGGGTAACATCCACCAACTTTTTCAATTCAGAACTCCAATACTTCATAATTACTTATTAAGAAGTTCGTTTGCCTTGTCCAACTCTTCACTGGACATTATCTTCCTTAAAGTGTGTTCAAAATCAACTGCCGAGCTATACCTATCGTAAACGGGAGCATAATCGGACATATTATCGGTTGTAGTTCTCAGGTACGAGCAAATATCCACATAGGCCTCTATTCTCTTATCCGGAGTCCAGTTCTTGGGGTCAGCCTCTGCCTCCTTACGGAGTCTCTCATCATCAGCCTGTTTACGAGCATAAGCCGCTTTAACCGCCTCTCGCAGATGCACTGCTACAATCCGATCAGTAAACATTCCTTTCAGAGCACGGGCTAAGGCATCATTGGTCTTCCACCATCCGTCCATGACGGTAGAACCTCTCTTGACTTTGAAATAACCATTACCCCTTGCCACATAAAGAATAGTATAAGTGACACTATTGGGATAATCAAAGTTGAATGTCACGTCTGAAGAGTTAGAAAAACTCGGACGATCCTGACGATTAAGGTAAGCTCGTGCAAAGAACTCCCTCGGCAAGGACTTAGCAAAACTGTTAAGCTCTTCTGAGCCATAGTCCAGATTATTAAAGTCATAGAGGGACAGCCACTTATTAGCGGCAATAAAACTCTCATCTGCAACGATAAACGACATACCCTAACTTATTTATGCGGAGAGTGAGGGATTCGAACCCCCGGAACGTTGTAAGCGTTCAACGGTTTTCAAGACCGCCGCAATCGACCGCTCTGCCAACTCTCCTAAGTACCACTAAACGGTATCAAAGACCTAACCTATCACACCACAAAGATAGGAAAATAAATTTAATCCTCCAAATATCCGGCTAAAAATTAGCACTACTATCAGATGGATCGCGAAAATAATCAAAATTTAGCTCCGGAAGTATAGGTTTGTACTCCTCCCCATCCAGATAAAAGATTGAACTCAACGGTACAGAATAACGTTTACCTGTCTTAGGATTAAGGAACGTAGCAGTCCTGTACCGACTAAGTATGCCGTTTGAATACATGTATTCAACTTTTATAAACTTACTTCCCCGGAGGTAATACAGTTCTCTGTCTCGAATAAGATTGCCCTGTATTTCTTGCACAATAAGCATCTTTATATCATTGAGCCGCTTACGAAGAGGGAGTACCTGCGCGTCAAGCTCTGACAGCTTAGCTGTCAAGTCTTTGTACTGACGCCTTAAATCTTGAAGAGTCTTTGTTTCCATAACTCCATATACGAAAGGAGGGGTCATAAGGACCCCTCCTTTCTTAACCCGAATTCAACTATTTAGCAGAATCCTCAACCTCTTCGAGATCGATGTCGTAGTTACGAGTCAGGGTTTCAGTGAACTCTTCGAGCTCGTCTGACGACATGTAGTGGGACAACTCCTCCACAATAGTTGTGTCAGAGAGAACCTTGCGGAGTTTCTCGAACTTGGGGTTGTAAGCGGGGTCGGAAACCTTAGAGGTTGAATCCTCAACGTTCTCACGAGAAGTCTCAGCAGACATCCTACGTTCATCCCTTCTGAGCTGCTCTTTCCTTGCGAAATCACGCTTCTGAGCCTCGATCGTTTCGTCAGTGTCAAGAGACCTCATCCATTTGTTAAGGTCTTCCTCGGTACTTCCGATTCGATCAATCGTGTTTGTCTCAGCATTGAGATAGTAGTAACCCGGAGAAACCTTAGGGTCATCAATCTCACAAATCTCAGCAACAGGCAGCGGGATAAACCACAGGTCACGAGGGTTGCCACTACCCCACAGAGAAGTCATTGCAACTCCCGGCTCGTTCACCTTCACCACCGACGAACGGAAGGCATCACCGTTTGGCCAGTAGTAACCCTTTGCTTCTACGTCTACCACATCACGGTCTGTATCGATCGCCACGGGTGAATCGTACAGATAGTCCATAACCACGTACAGAGCATCCTCAGGACGGTCTGCTTCCTCCTTGATGAACTCCTTAGCTTTAGCAATCTTTTCCGGAGATACATCGTTGTACGAGTCTTGTATACGGTTACGCTTACTGAGCGCCTTTACCCCACAGAGGGAGTCAATAAGTTTAGTCATGACTTTAAGTTTTTATCTGTTTACACAAATGTATTACACAATTCAGAGGTTATGACTTCTTCGGAACTTACGCAGATGATCCCACATTTTATCCTCCTCTTCACCAGAGATCGGAGTAGCTCCTTCAAGAGGTTCGAGGGTCGCCACCCACTTCTTGACCTGGTCGATAGACCCGAGGTGGGTGATTTCGTTGTTAGCGGAATCAACATAGTAATATCCTGGGAACATGTACTTATAATCCAACCCGAGAGCATCTGCTGTAGATTGGACTACGATCATCAGTGACTCAGGGTCACCCGACAACGTTTCCGGGAAGGACACCACGTCCAAGTTGGTACTGGGGGTAAAGAGAAGTTCTGACTTGCTCTTATTCCCGTTTGGCCACTTCTTACCAAGTGCCTCTACGTCGAATTTATCGCACCAGAAACCGTAAGGCGAAGGTCTACTATCGTCATAAGACTCCCCGAACGTATCGACATAGAATTGATTAACTGCCTAACGAGCAGAGGCCGCGGAATCCTTAATCTTAGAACTTCTCCTGTAGTGAAACTCACCACAAAGAGATTCAATAAGTTTTGACATAACTTTAATAGATTTCAGGTCATTAGACGAAAGAAAGGTTAGCCCGGAGGTAACACCTCACGGACTAACCAAAGGGAGCTCAGATCAAGCCTCAGGGGCTGGAGAGGACAGTTCCTTAATGCGAGCGAACCACGTATCAATATCATCAAGGAGTCCATACTCCTCCATCTTCTCACCCGGTCGAATGATGTAGATTTTGTTGTTCCCTACACGAACCCTCGTATTGTCATCACTGAGCCAGAAGGAACTTTCCTTAGGTGAGACGTCTACATCAAGGCCGTAATAATTAAGGAACGTTGCAATCTTAGACAGAACCGACTTTCCGCGGAGTTCCGGGTCCTCCGTTTCAAGGATTGTTGTCAGAGCTCGTTTGAGTGATGGAGCATCCATAGCGTCTTCGATTTTAGGTCCATCTTCTGAATCTACAACGTTCACCGTAAGCCCGAACATCGATTTAGGTTCTGAAAACTCTTCACCAGTTTTAAGGTCTTTAAGATTGAAAGACCCATCCTCGTTGATAGAGACAACCTCACCAAACCGGCCGACGTTATTGCCCCGAGCAACTCGAAGAGTATCACCAACCTGAATGTCCCGGATGAAATTATCTTTCACCTTACGGGTTCCACCCATGCGCTTGTAAAGCATAACCGGTGTTTGAGGTTTAACTGTCTTTGCACCTGAATCAGTTACCTTATCAACCGCTGCTTCCCAGATAACACTGTCTGCTACCCAAGAAGGTCTCTTTGTGAGAAGTTCCTCTTTGGTGTAAGTCTTGCTGTCCATGACCTTGGGACCTTTATAAGACCTACCCGAACGGTCCACGATCTTAAAGAATCCCTTTGGAGATTTCACGACAGTAGCAGAGTCTTGGAGTTTGCAAGCAGAGAGAGTCTTGTTCGCAGATTCACGGGTGACAAACTGACGTGCCTCATCCTTCGTGCCCCAGATGGAATCTCCGAGTTTCTCAGCAACCTTCTCACCGACCTTTGCTGCGATAGGGGCCAGCGCAGCAACAGCGAGAGCAGGCAGGGCATCGTTAACCTCCTCCGTGATCTGGACTCGGTATGCCTTATCGCCGGACACCACAACGTGGTCCGAGTAGGATGTAGCATCATCGGCGGAGCCTACCTTATCGGCAAACTCTTCCCACGAGTAAGACATCTTGTCTGCTTGTGCTGAGTCCATGATCTGGTAGTCAAATCCTTCAAGAACCTCCTTCACCTTGTCACGATCCTCTCTTACGAGAAGACGATCTCCGGCAGCATGGGTTTGAAGTCCGGCCACGATGAGTTTAACCATAGCGTCATGACGCTGTTTGTCATCCGGTATTTTAATCCACATCATACCATCACCTCCTGAAAGGGTGAGAAAGAAGGTGTGGTCAATATCCCCGAGAATCTCATCAACCTTTGCTTCAGGAGCATCTGCATAGAGGAATCTGCCCGACCAGTAAAGAGGGATGTTGGCGTCTTTGAATCGCTTACGAACCTCCTCTACATCACGAAGTTTAACCTTAAATTTAGACAGGTCCGACGAATCAACAATCTTATACTGGATTCCTTCCAGCGCTTTCTCGGCGTCCTCACGAGAAGACTCAGTATAAAGAGTCTTTCCTTGGAGAGCTACACGGATACCGGCCTTTACGAGTTTAACAATGGACGCATCAATAGAGTCCTCAGGAACTTCAATCTTAACCGCAGACGCAATGTCGAAAGAGTCACCAAACTTACCCGGACGATTCGACCCGATATCGGACATCCGGGTTAACCCGTCGTCTGACACCTTATAAGGTGTCCAAGCATGTTGCTTATAGGAGTACATAGGAGTTCCACTTTGGGATTCGGCAAAGGTCAGAATCTCCTTACCGTCTTTCTTGATTGTCTTAGTGCCGTTCTGAGCAACGATCTTCTTGACCTGTTCAGTGACTTCATCAGTGGCCCACCAAGGGATGGCCTCCAGCTCAGCGATCATGTCATCGAGTGAGTCAGACACTTTGCCATCCTTGGTCCTCCGGCGACGAACAATCTCAGAGACCAGATTATAATCCTCCTTCTCGTACTTAGCGCGATCCTCCTCGGACAACTCGCCTTCGAGGATGGATTGGAGGTCGAGGGCTCGGGAGTAGAGGTCTTTATCGGACAGGTCCGAGAGCTTACGCGAATCAGGTTCGACTGAGTCACAAATCTTGTTAATAAGCATAGCTTTATCTTTTAAGTTTACGATAATTCCTGAGTACTGCCGCCGTGTTCACACGACCCTTAACCCGGTCCGACATGTCAAGAGCCTTTAACCATGTGGCTTGGTTCATAGACAGGTAAGGGGGTTTCCTAAGTAAGTCAGAGTCAGCCGCCATCCAAGAACCAATGGAGTAAAGGGGTTTAAGATTAACCTCTACCGGCTCTTCCTTCAAAGGGTCATACAGTTTAGCAGGTTTAAGAACTGTTTTCGGAGAAGAATCAGTCTCAATCAGCCATCCAGCAGAGTCCTCAGAGATTATCCGGAACAGTCCGTCAGGCGTTCGCAGGAACTCCTTATCAACTACAAAGAAGTCCTCCGTGCTATCCTTTATTGCAGAGTAGACTCCTGACTCAACAAGGAGAAGTCTACCCTTTCCTGGCTCTTTAACCAGCGTGTAAGAGGACCCCGGGTGAATCTCCTTCCGGAGTCTTCGAAGTCCAAGCCGCTTAACTTCTGACAAGGATAAGTTGTCCAGTAGCTTCATAGTAGACAGATTCTAATTGAATGTATGTCCTAAATCAGAGATAGCGCACCTCCAAGCAGGATAGTGCGCTATCTTCCAAGCATGAGCGAGCGTTATGCGTTTGAACGGATGCAGAACACAACCGTATCGAGATCGACAATCAGATTGCCCGTAGACGTAGAGTACTTAGTGTTGATCGAAGCCTTCGACAAGACCGCGAGCAGCACTGGAATGGACACGGAGATAGACGCTTCCTTGGTAGTACCTTCGAGGTATTTGAACTCGTACTGTACCGGGTCGCCTTCCTTCCGATGTGCATTCAGGATGAACTTATCCCGATAGAAGTCTATCTTCACGAACGAGGTGAAGTAGTCCAGAGCGTTCACCACTTGGAGGAGCTGTTTCAGGGACTCGTTCACCACCAGCACTGACTCGTCATATTTGAACGAATCCACAAACAGAGGTGACAGGAAGGTATCGAACGTAACCAGGTCAGTTGTAACCGGGAACTGACACTTAGCTATTCCCACGAAGTCGAGGGTCATTGTGGAATCCTCAATCGAGATATAAAGTCCGGCCTGAGCCTCATCCACCAGAGTCGTAATAGCGTCCAAGACTATCTTGGAGACAACGATCTGGTGTTCTCCAAAGAAACTACGGGCCTTACCCAGAATAGCCCCGGCGTTAAAGTAGGACACGCCATCCTTGCAGATAATATTCTTCTCAGAAGCGTTGTTCGTCGAGGAGAGAAGAGACACAAAGGACCTCAGGTGATTCTGCATGTAGGGGAGATCGAGCTGTTCCTTGCACTCCACGAACTTGAACGAGTAATATTTCTTGTCGAAGGGCATAGTCTCAACGAACAAGAGATTCTCGCCCAAGCAGACATTGAGCTGACCTTTGTCCTGAACAAAGATCAGGTTGGTGTTCACGTTGTTGAGGAGTTTGCGGATGTGGGCGATAGGGATGGATACCGGGTCGATCGTCTTACCCGCACGATTCTGGATGGAGTACTCAAAGAAGTACGGGTCGTTATTATACCGGAATGTGATCTTGTCCGGAGTAGACTCTACGTACAGGTTCTTTGAGTAGGAATCCGTCGCAATCTTCGACAGGGATTCAATCACACGGAGCACCGGCTGAGCCTCCGCCTTCGGGATGGAAATGTAGTTCTCGTAAGTGAGGCCTGTTGTCTTTTTGAGGGATTCAATGTCCTCAGCAGTTACGCCTTCGAGACCTGCCAAAGGGTCCTCAATGACGCTCTTGTTAAGATTCTCGCTCATATTAGAATTTATTTAACGGAATTGATTCGATGAGAGTTCAAAAGGTTCTCTATGTATTGATAAACAGGACCATCCGCCACCCGAGACACAAGGGACATCAGGTCGTTATCCTCCTCCGAGATATTCTTAAACTCAGAAATCAGGGTATCATAGTCAGAGGTAACCTCAGTTGTAACTTTACCCGAGGTCTCACGGAAAATATCGGTGACAGACCTCGCCGGAACTTCGAGTAACTCAGTACGGAATTGGCCATTCTCTACCTCGATATAGAGCATCTTCGGCGTACGGTTCGAAGTGACAACTCTTTGATCTCGGAAGAGAGACCCAATCCGGAAGACTGTACAACTGCCTATCTGGACAGGATCATATTCTACGTGGTCATGTCCAAGGAGTACCAAGGTAGGAGCCGTAGCCATGGACAAGTCGTCTGCATAAACCGTCAACTTGCCGTCTTTCGTATTGAGGAACCCGTGGTACATCAGAATCTGAGGCAACGCATGACCAAGGTCCTTGGGATCAGAAGTGAGGATGCACGACTGGTCTTCCATCATGAAAGTCCCGTTAAGTTCCTGAAGGATACCCAGAGAAAAGGCGTTGTTGAGCGTGGTCTTCCGGTCGTTATCATCGCTTCTAAACAGCTGGTCGTGATTGCCTTTTACAGCGATGGGAACTCTTTCCGCCTTCTGGAACACTTTGCACACTTTCGTGTAGGCCTCATAAGGTATTGTGGGACGGTCGAAAATGTCACCCCCAATCAGAATCTGAGCGTCAAGAGCGTTAGCCTTTTCAATCACATAACGAACCTTATCCAAACAGTCTTGGAGGGGATCACCCGTCCGCACAGGGGCCGAGGTGGTCAAGTGCAAATCAGTTATAAAAATGAATCTACTCATCTCCGGTCATTCTTACAGGGTGGGCACAGCACACGGACCCGTCAAGGATTCCGATATGCCAGTGACATTTACAGCACGTAGGACCTCCTACAACCGCAACATTCGAATCACGGAGGCAACCACACGTACATGGATAATCACCGCATACAGGGCACGTAGGCGGCTCCTCAACGGAGGGATCAACCTCCACCCCATAAGGGCACTTGTTATCAGTATCGTCCTCCCGGATGGGAATCTGTACGGGAGTGTTATTCCGAATCACGGTCATTTTATTCGCTTACTTACTCCGTTCTCAATGAAATAGGCCGTATCGACATCATCAATCGTAAGACGCTCGTCGTGAGAGATAATAGCCAGTTCAAACCCTAGTTCAGAACAAATCTGACGGATGAACCGGATAAAGGCCGGGAAATATTCCGCGGACACTTGGGTGAATGACTCGTCGAAGAACAGGAGCCGACGAGACTTTGACTTAATGACCAGATAGAGGGAGAATATAAACGAGATTACAACCTTCATCCCACCACCTTCATCTCCTGCAATATCGGACATCATACCGTTGGAATATACCAGAAAGAACTTGCCATCAGTAGCCGAGTATTTGACCTCAGCGTCAATGTTGAAAATACTCCGAACCGCCAGCGTAGCGAGTTTCTCGCAGTAGTCCAACGACGACTTGGTTAGAATCTTCTTAACCTGGTCCATCACCGTGCGAGACGTTTCGAGGGTAGCCTGTTCTGCACGGATTTGTTCTATTCGTTCACCCAGCTCGTCAAGTCTTGCCAGATTACTTTGGTAAGAATCTGACAAAGACTTATATCGAGCAAGGGCGGACGACACCCTCACGGAGAGGTCAAATGAGTTCATCAGACGACTCAGTTACAGGTCTGGCCTCAGGGGTGACAGTAGGTGTCTCGGACGTTGAGGTTTCGAGAGCCTGAATCTTGGCCAGCAAAGATTCGATCTCGTTCTCCTTCGCTGAAAGCTGTTCTTTGTTCTTGTTGATTGCTAAGGCAATCTTATCAGAATCGGGTTCAATCCCCAACGCCTCAGCATTCTCCTTGATTCGAGATTCAAGAAGGAGAAGGTCATTTTCCTCCGCCCGGATTTGCGCTTCAAGGGCCTTGCGCTTTGCTGCAATTTCGTCTTTGTTCATATCCTTGTCTACAATAATTGATCCACAGAAGGGGCACACATCAGCGTGTAAATGAGCCTTGCCCTCCTCAATACGAGTACGGAGGTACTCAGCGTTCTTAATATTCTGCTGGATGGTGTACAGGAGCTGCAAAGTGGTCTCGAAGGACTCACGAGCAGAGAAGAGGTCCTCGGCTTGTGTATAGAGGTCACGCAGCTCTACCTGAGCAGACATAGAGCCCTTAATAGAGGAGTAACGGGCCACATCATAAAGGTAGCTTTCCAATTCTTGGATCAACTCTGCATGAACACCTGCATCAGAGAAGAGCCCATCGAGTTTCCTCTTCTGAGTCAAAGAAGAGGTCTTCTTTGCAGCCCGCCACATGAAGGTCAACAGGGAAAGCAGGGAGTCTATCGTAGACTGAGTTATCTCCCATGACTTATAAGACTCCGCCAGCATGGAATTAAGGGCCGTACGCCGACGAATCCTACAAGCGGAGGACACATCACCACCAAGGGATTCAAGGCGCTCTAAGGCCTCAGAGGACCCCAGCATAGCCTTGTAGGCGGCTTCCAGATTACGCACCAGAGGCGACATCTGTTCGAGGAGTACAGAAGCATCGGAAGTGCGTACCTTAATATCAGACATGAGGTTATCGATACTGGAAAACGCTCCTTTGAGTTGCTCCTTCCTACGCGACATCTCCTTCATGATTGCATTATAATCATCCAGAGCCGCTGAGTTAGAAAGAATCTCAGCTATTCGCTTTTGAGAAAACGTGTGGAGCAGGGGCGGCTGAAACTGGGTAAAGAAGTTCAGGCTGTACTTCTCAGACCCAGCCTGAATAAACCCAAGGTTCAAGTATTTCTCAATCTCCTCAGGGACCGCACGGTTCATCCTCGAGTACTCCTGACCATTGAACGTCATAGTAGGAGACCCCCTTCTCTTTCGGACCGCGGTAAAGACTGGCTCATTAAACCCGAATCGCATCTTCACAATAGCTTCATCAGTTCCAAACCGAACCTGAGCCGGGGAGAAGGTGTTAGTGCAGGCTGCGTAAATCGCCTTGAACGAAGACGACTTACCCGAGGAGGATTCACCCTTAATAAGAGTGAATCCTCTAACGGTAAACTTCACTTCCTTTGCAGCGAGGAAGTCTTTGACAACACACTGGAACGGCATAGTCACTTAGTGTTGAGCATGTTCTGAATCTCGGAAAGGGTCTCGTTGGGGAGCGCAATGAGAGCATCCATACCGCGGACCTTAGACCCGTCGGGGAGCGTGTAAAATCCTGCGACTCCCTTCTCAATGATTCCGGCCTCGATAGCATCCTCCACCACCTCTTCACGCTTAGAGATGCCCTTACCAAAGTAGAGGTTTCGAGAGATAACTTGTTTCGGAGACGCAAACTTGTTCTTGTCGCAGGAAATCCTAACCCGGTTTCCAACCACAACCATATCCGAATCCTTAATCACGGCCCCAGCATCCACCTTGATGATAGCATCGGGAATATGGAGCTCGGCGTAACCTCCCGACGACTTGAACTGAGGTGCATAAGCTGTTGGGCCGGTCATCTGGATATTGGCTCGGGCTTGCTGAATGATAATCGACGCTACTGCATTACGGTAGAATCCATCTTTGAGCTTGCCGAGGAGGAAGGAAATCTGGCGGGCATGGAGGCCGGGGCGAACATCCTCCACGCGAAGGTCAGCCGATGCAACCTCACGGATAGCCGACACGGAGTCAACAATCACGAGGTCTACTGTTCCACGTGGAGCAAGGTTAATGGCCGTGACAATGTCGTCAAATTCAGACACATTGCCGATAACGAGGATCGTAAGCTGTCCCGATTCCACATACTCCGTCAGGCCGAAGGCTTGCTGTTGCAGTTCATTGAGAGACTTCTCTACGTCCACAAAGATCACCTTCTTCCCCTTCTTACAGAAGGATCGGATGATCTGAAAGGTGAGCGTACTCTTTCCAGCTCCGGGGACACCATAGAGGCTATAACAATAACCCGGAGCAATACCACCACCCAGAAGTAAGTCCATACAGCGAAGGCCAGTAGAGACGAAATCAAGGTTTTCGTAATTGGAGGCATTGTACTTTGAGAGCACCGCATCCAAACTGAGGGCTGATGTTTTTGCCATAATTATCGAGGATAAAAGATTTTGTGACTCTTCTTGTAAGACTCTGTACGAATGAGGTGAGCTATAAGCGCTAATACAGCTCCTGAACACTCGTCATGGTTAATACACCACCGTCCTTTTCGGATTGTATCACACTCGAACCGGAGGTTAGACTGACACCACTTAACCAGCTGGGTCTTAGTCTTGTAACCCGTCATCGACTTTATGGCTGTCGAGGGCACTCCTTGGATGGGAATCCCCAGCCAAGGGTATAACATGTAAAGGGCCTGTTGTATGAGACCGAGGTAGGACCCTGACCTGGTAGCAAGCACCGGGTACTCGATAACGCATAGGTCAATCGGAAATTGATTACTCCACCGTTTGATCTGTTTCAGAATCTCACGTGCAAGGTATTCGGAGCCTTTCATCGTGTACTCCAACTGGTACTTGTTGTCGTTGTAAGTAGGTGCTGAGATGGAACAAACCTCTTTTACAGTCACAGCTCCATCCTTACAGTAAACCAGTGCCAGCCCCGTGCGAGTGAATGAGGGATCAATCCCCACTACAAATTTGTCTTCCATATCTGAGAATTAAAAAAGGGCTCTGCTTCACAGCGGTGCCCCTTCAGAAAGAAAATGAAAAACACTAAAGTGCATCCTATGATTAAAAAGAGAAATCGCCTTTACCGAAATCCTCCTCGAAGGCCGGGTCCATTCCCGCCATCTCAGGCTCAGGTATCGGCTGAGGCTGGGCTTGGACCTTAGG
>ENA-OPNW01001240-OPNW01001240.1-human-gut-metagenome-genome-assembly--contig:-NODE-1240-length-13080-cov-2.091209_pt1 | contig 13080 bp, 29 predicted proteins | sample MGYA00241540_ERZ501777 | MGnify/ENA primary metagenome ERZ501777 (study PRJEB25962, sample SAMEA2042615) | human gut metagenome | biome: human gut; feature: human-associated habitat; material: faeces...
CCCGAATCGGGGGTTACGGTAATAAAATCTTTCTTCATTTCATTATTTTGTTTTAGTTACTAACTGCAAATATAGTTATTTTTACGTGGATTATTGGTAAAAGATACAATAAAAAAAAACCGGGGAAAGTCATGGAAACCCAGTTCTTAGATAAATAAATGGAATTGATATCTAAAAGGCAATCCTTCTAGTATTATCTCCATGCTTGATAGCGAAATCATATCTATCCCAAATGGCGTCCCAATGTTTAACAACAAACTGCACGTATTTAGCAAAAGACAGGTCGTTAACGCTGTCTACACGCCATAACACCCCGTAAGGGGTACCGGGGTTGTACAACCGTAAATAAACGCCCGTGGAGTCTATAAACCCGACTTCCGTTTTGTACCTTACCAGAGTGGCGTAGGGTTTGCCACTTTTGCCGTATTCTTCCTTTATCGTTGTTTTAATAACTTCTAACGTTGGTTCCATAATGTTATGCTTTATTTTGGTATTACAAATGTAGCCTAATAAAACGTAACGGCAAAGAAAAAGGAGGGAATTTCCCTCCTCATCATTTTCATAAATTTGTCGTTGGTTATTTGGGTTTGTACGTTATTTCGTAATCTTCGAAAGGACATTTGGTAAACGGGCGTGTGTCATCTTCACTGTCTGGACTGCTTAATTCACCAAGCACACTTTCTAACGTGCCATCCTCACGGGTGTAAGCTGGAATCCAATAGGGTATGTCTTGGTTTCCGGGTACAACTCCGTTTACTCTAGCCCATACCAATTTAGGAATGAAAGGGGCTACTGGAATGAGAGCGGGGACGTCAGCCACGTGATAAAAGTCCATAATCTTCCAGTCGTCCAAGTCCTCTATTTCAACATGATTAACCATTTCCTTGTTAATTTGTTGTACTATTTCATACACCGAAGGTAATTGGTAAGTTCCAGTGATAGCCATTTCAAATGTAGAACATTTACGGCTTACCACGTCATCGATATTCTTGTAAATAGTTACCCGGTACACGTGATCGTACAACTTGATCTGTTCTTTAACATTTTCTTCCTTAGGAGCCTCTTTCGGTTTTGGAAAGGTAAACGTTGCCACCCAATCAACGGCTGGAACGGCTTGAGTTGGATACCCCTGTAATCCGTTGGCGTTCATGAACGATGTAACGGTGCTATACACCTTTTCGGCATCAAAAGTGTCATCCAATGTAAAGTAAATTGGAAACTTGCATTCTTTATTATCCTTGTTGGACACGTAGTGAACGTTAAACAAAATTTTTTTAGGTTCTTTCATATTGGTTAAATTTCAATTGTAATTGTTTGAGATAAATCTACTTCAGAAATTTTGTGCCACACGTATTCTGGTTTGCCTTCTTCGTTTATTTTCAATTCGGAAAATTGAACGTTAACGGATGCACCGTGAATGTATCTTTCGTACGCCACCTTAAGAGCATTTATCAAATTGACACAATTTACCAAAGCCATTTCGGCATCTTCCTTTTTAGGATGAGGAGAGGAATAAACGATATAGTATGATTCACCGAGTGAATACTGAAGACTGAATCCAAATCCCTTCTCCAAACTTATTACTCCAGTCAAGTTAATCCCTGAAAGGAGTATTGGAAACGATTTGAATTGCGTGTTATCTTTAGTTGGTTTTATAAATACAAACATAATTTATTTCTTTATGTAAATAACTGATTGTTTACCCGTACACGCCAGAAACAAGTCATGACAGGTATACACGAGTTCACGGTTTCTTTTGGTGATATACACCGCTACCGGGGTGAAGTCGTTTTTTAGGGAACATTTACAAGGTGGGATAACAAATTCTTCACGTTTAGGAGCCATGTTAAAGGCGCATCCCCAACAACCCATTTGTAGACCGTTCTCACGGGCTTCTGGGGCTACAATGTACTTCTTACCTTTATACTTTATTAGCTGCCCCACCGAAACCCGTAATTCAGTATTATTAGAGGGTCTATTGTACTGATATGGTTGACGCCGTTTTGTTCCCATAATGATATTAGTTTATAAGAAAGGGTTAGACCAATGTGCTTTTAGCCATTTCGCACGTTCTAGTTCAGATTTTCTTTCCCATTGATGTAGAAGCATCTTGAGTTGATAATACTCGTCTTTAAGTACCACAACATGATCTTTCATACTAAATAGAGGAAAGGAAATATGAAACCAATCCGAAAATTCAGCGTCCACTATTACCATATCGATTGGAATTTCTAATTGTTCTTCTGATTTGGTATGGTTATGTGGTACACGGTGCATTCGGTGTTCATTGCGATTTAAAGATTCATTAAACTTTAAAATCGCTCTGATTTGTGCATCAACATATTTCATATTTGGTCTAAACTTTCTCATAAATTGCTAGTTAATTTCAAAAATAATTCCCTTGTCGTGTCTATAAACACGAAACTGACCCGGGAATTGATAAATGTCTACATCAACATATTTCTTGGATATAATTGCACGATTGGCGTTTCTTTCTATTACGTTGATAAAAGGGTCAGCTTTATTCGTAATAGCGTTCACGTTCCAAACAATTTCAGTATCAAAGAATTGTTTTAGGAATTCATTCCAGAGCATGGTTCGGTCGAACAGGTCTTTGCCTATCGCCTTGTATTCGAACGGGTGTACCCAATAACGGAACCACCATTTCTTTAATATGCTTAATTTGAAGGCTTTTGTTAACATTACTGATTTGTTTTAAGTTTTGCACGTAATTCCTCATCGAAATTACGTTCACGTAAACGACGGGCGATTTTCGTAGCCATGTTTTCTCCTAGTAGTGGCATAGTCTTAACGTTTACGGGTTTTCGGTTTCATGATAACTTTCTTGCCCTTCTGGGGTTGTTGCTCGGCTACCGCACTACGACGTTCTTCAACAATGTTAGGAAGTTCCCACTTTTCAGGCACGGCACATAATTCTATACCTTTTTCTTTTTGTTTGGAGATTTCCTTTTCGACTTCTTCTTTGGTGTACAAGGTGCCGGGGTTATTACATTCTGGGAAATCTTTACCGTTTTCCATAAATACCAAACGATATTTAGGTTCAGGAATTTCCATTTTGATAAATTCGTTAACGTCGAGATACTCGCAACCAAAATTCCGAGCGGCTTGCAAATCACTATCGCTATGATCGCCCGGCAAACCAGAAGCGTCACCGATCATAATACATTCCTTGTTATCAATATTCCTTCCTAATTGGTTAGCGAATTCGGAAACCAACGTGTTAAGCATACCGGGGTTCGGTTTGCGCATCGGGTCTTCCTTAGCGTTAGCCGGGCAATACCGGGCGGCTACCTGAGTGTATTGTCCCACGAATTCTTGTAGGGAAGCCAACACGAACCTCAATTTACATTCGAAGAACACGGGGTTAACAATTCCTAATTCAATACCACCCTGATTCGTGTTGATAAGGATTGCAAGGGGGTGAAGGTCACGAAGTCTTTCGAATACATCCATGTTAAGGGTCATATCCCACGTTCCTTTTGGAAACGTTGCACCGGAACGAGTATTGATAAGCGTTCCATCCATGTCAATCAAAATAATTTTCTTTGCTGAAATGTCCATAATTTTTAGTTATTAAAATTAGTCTTAATACGTTATATGTCGATATCTGGTTGTGGGGGCTTGCGCCCCCGTGGTTAAAACTCTGCAAATAAAACACGTGATTTAGTCTTCGAATTAAGGTCTGCCATCCAAAAGTGATGAGCACCGAAACCGTAGTCAAAGTAAACCGTGAGAGGGGTTGTATAGGCTAAACGAGACATTAAATAACGTAACGTTTGCTCGTCGGCTGCCTTGAGCACGCTATTGATAACCTCCACGAAACAAACTGCTTTAGTAGCGGTTAAGTTTTCAACTTGATTTTCAATCTTTAATTCCATTGTGTTTTGGTTTTATGTTTGACATTTAATAACAATACAAATATAATATACTTTTGGATATATGCAAAGAAAAATCCGGAAACTCTGAAATTCAAATAGTTCAAACCATTATTCATTTTAATTCCGAAGAATACAATTTGCATACGAATGATATTTTCAGCAGCTTCGTATGTTAATTGCACGGTACTGTACGGAGCACCTTGTGAAAAGTTTTGTAAATAAAAACCCTGTCCATCATCACGACGGTCAGGGCAGAGATTAATAACCAATATTGTCAGTTATAAAAATCAAAAATAGAACACCCGTTATACGGTGTCCATAATTAATTCGTTTATACATTACTACATAATTAGAACTCCGTCTAGCTCATCAGTTACAGTCTTTCCTGTTTCATCAATGATAGGGTTTATTTCTGTCCATTCTGTTAAATCAGTGGAATATGCTAAATAAGCATTGTCGTTGCTACCCTGCTTACCAACTATGACGTATAATCCATCTTTATAACTTGCTTTTAAAAGTCTACCACTTACACTAGACTTTCGTGTAAAAGTTATAAAATCCGGTGTAGTATATATGGTCTTTCCAGCAATAATTACAAATTCCTTTCCATTAAAGATTACATCGACCACATTTTTAATGGATTGTTCCGATGCTAAGTTTCCAGAAGTCCAAGAACCTGTTAAACCATTACGTGAAATAGAATATCTAGCTTGACTAGAGGATGCATTTTCTAATGCAATATATATGCCGTTACCGTACGCAATTAGAGAATATGATATATCATAATTAACCACGGTAACTGAATTCCAAGTTACACCATCTGTAGAATACTCTACAACTCTATTTTTACCACCAGCAACAAATCTATTTTCAGCAAATATTATACCTAATTTTCTATAATCTGTATAATACCCTAGCGTAGTAAACGACCAACTTTTCCCATTGTTTGAATAACCCATGGAAACATCAGTATTACTAGCATCCCCTCGTTTACCCATACCACAAGCTATAAATTTACCATTTCCATAAGCCATTGAATCTATCTTATATACACTAGTATTCACCGGAGTCCAATTAATACCATCCGTTGAATATGCTATGTTACTATCTATAACATTATCTCCACCTACAACATACATTCCATTACCATAAGCAAAATGCCTCCATTTTGTATTTTTTACTGTTGCCATAACATATACTTTAATAATTATACATTTATCTAGGAATTTCTATCTTTGCAAGGGTACCATACCAGCCTGCAATAAGAACATTAACTGCACCCTTTTCTTGACTAACTGTTACAGTTTTACTGATACCACTCCCACCGATGTTAACGGTTGTACTACGAGCGGCTCCGGTGTTCGCTGCCGCCACCACGTTCAATGAACCATTACCACTACCCGATTCGGGCGTGATAGTTAAGAAATCTTTTTCCATAATTATTTCAAATTAAAGTTGATATATCGTCACAAATATACTTTAATTTGAACAAAATAAAATAGCGTGTATCTATCTCACGACAGTTACACGCCCGTTGTCAAAATAACATAACAAACCTAAATAATATAAATTCAAACATTATAGAATACCTTACCTGTTACGGTATCTTTATAGGGAATGTTACCATTTCCATGAACCGTCATCGGTATAATTCTCACGACAATTATCGCAAACTATACCATCAATTTGCGTTTCGTAACCTTCTCCGGGCTGCAACTTGGCACCACATTCACAACAATACCCGTTGTCATCATCTTCTACCTTTTGTTTAGCGTACCCTATCATCGCTTGGATGACGGCATTGTAGTAATCACTATCCACTTCTTGATGATGAGGTGGGACGTTCAATTCTTTTAACTTGTTATGGAAGAACCTTTCGGCTTCTTCATGAATAAGATAATTTGCCATATTTACTTTTTATGGTTTACCCCGTACCCGAACAAGGCAAAGTCACCCTTACACGGATCGTTAGGGAAGATCTTACGTAAGTTAAACGTTATTTGTAACGCCGCATTTAAACCACGCTCAGCCGGGTAAAAGAGATCTAATTGAGAGGCTATGCGATGCACGTGGGTATCAAGCGGTATGATAAGGTCTGCCGGGTCAATTCTAGTCCATATACCTAAATCTACCGGGCTGTCACGGCGCACCATCCAACGTAGAAATATATTTAAACGCTTGCACGCCGACGACCAATCCTTTGGGATACCTTTTATCGGCTTACCACGTAGGTAAAAGAACACGTCTATCAAGCCTGCCAAATAACGTATATTGCAACCGTTGTATTTATCACGGTTGGCTTCATACAGTACCGCATCCTCTAACGTGTTGTAAATACGATACACGCAAGCAAGCCCCTCGCACAAGTCGTAAAAATTACCGTAAGTGAAGAAGCGGTACAAACGCTGAGTATCTGGGTAATTTTTTCTCATTTGGTAGTAATAACCCTCTGAAATAAACGTGTACGGAGAAGTGGCGTAGGAAGCCATAGTTTCAAACAATTGATTAACAACTTTGATAAAGGCTTTGCGGCTACCGTAAGCCAACCACTGAGCGATGAATCCTGATATTTCAATGTCACGAACATTTGTGAAACGCCGTGGAAACTGTACCGGGTCATCAAGTACGAATTCGGAGGTTTCGTATCGTGCGGCGTATTGTTGTAGTAGTTTAATGGTTTCTTCATTCATAATATCTTGTTTTTCTGCTTCAACCGTTGCACATCTCGTTTTAATTCATCGTTTGCAGTAGCCAAGTTATTAATGATAACTTCAAGCCTGTTTAAGACGTAATACACGTCAGAAACCTTCACTAAAGCGTTAGGTTCGGTTAGGAATTTATCCTTGTACACTTGCACGGCATCACGCATATTTATACGGGCGTAAGCACTTTGAGACGCAGTAGATTCACTCATTTCAATTTCAATCCTAATAAATTCACTTCTTTGTTTTTTACTTTCTCTTTTAAATCATCCAATAGGTATTTGCCTATACAGGTGTAATCCAAAACTTCCGTGTAGGAGGGGTACTTGTCTGGTTTCAAAGTTTTCTTTATTATGTCGAATTCCATAATCCAGTCCCAATTCAAAATCCATACTGAATTGGAAACGTAAGAAACGGCTAATATCTTTTCACCTTTGTTTGCCCACACTCTAGCCAAGTTCTGAAGGCTGCATTTGAAAAATTGAATTTCGTTGTCAACTGCATTCGTTTGAACCGTTACAATTCCTTGTCGAGCCCTACTTTTCTTTACATCAATATAAGTAGGTAAATTACGGTGCATATATGCAACGTGTTCAAACATATTACAAGGTTTCTTTACATCAATAGTGACCACAGATGTCACTTTCCGTGGAGGAGGAGTTTTCTTAATCATTTGTTTTGACATTACTTAAATAAATACTTCGATATTCTAATTTCTTAGTGGGTTTACCCTCTTTAGTAAGTACCCGGCACTTGTACACTAAATCAGGATATCCGGTTAACGAATAACTTACTTTAAAGGAAATTACTTCACCCTTTCCAATATGATCCTCTATAATGGTGCCTGCCGGAAACTTGTTTTTCATTTTGGCATATTCCAATACGATACGCCGTTTTTCCTCTTCGATTGCCGTTTCAAGGGCTTTCATTTCATCATCGTAAAATTCTTCTGGTGTCATAATGTTTATTTGTTTGTATACCCCAAAGGTAAGTAATTAAATAGGAACACCAAAGATTTCCTCCTCAAATTCGGTATTCCACTCGTCAAAAACTATTTTCACCGAGGATTGGTGTATTCTACCGTGTTCGGAATTGTAAACAAGCGCACCCATGAACTCCCTAAATGGATCGTCTTTTGGGTCTCCATAGATAATAACGTAACGGTTTGGGCGGGGTTGGTTTAATAGATCGTAGTTGGTTATGTACCGTACTATACGAATCTTATTAAAGGAACACGAAAACATTCGTGCGATAGCTTTAGGGTCTGGTTCACGTGGTGGAAACATTAATCTTTTAAAGTCTGCGAGCACCCATTCTGACATACTAATAGGGTGGTCAAATAGCGGGGTTGGCTTTGAATCCATAACGAAATACTTTAAAATAAAAGAGGGGTCACACGTTTTCGCCCGACCCCTCTTTTCTGTGTAATAAATGGCAAAATTTATCTTATTTCTTTTTACCCTTTTTAGCCGGGGCAGCTTCGATCACCTTCTTGATCGTTTTAGAAGGTTTGAAAGCTATCGTATGGCTTTCTGGAACATCCAACGGTTTTTGGGTCAACGGGTTGGTTCCGGTTCTTGCCGGGTTCACTTTACGTTTGAATTTACCAATAGAGAAGGAAACTTCCTCACCCTTTTCGATACACTCTTCCGTAATGACTTCGCACATGGCGTCCAAAGCACGTTCCATTTCTTTTTGGGTCAATTCTGCCTTTTTGGCAGTTGCTGAAATAAATTCACTTTTCTTCATCTTGTTCCAATTTTAAATTTAGTTATTTAACTATGCAAACTTTATATGCGGAGACCGACACTAAGGTTTCACGGTATCCGTTTTCTTTTCCAAATTCATGGCAACTTGCGCCGCAACAAGAGAGGATAACAGGAGTTTCACCTGTAACATCTCTTCAGAAGAAATCATCTGAGCCGATTTGGGATTGCTAAAGCCATTCACATCGATAACCAATTCCCCATCTTCGGGTAAATTATTCACGATGACCTCTATTTTGTCATCGCCTAGCGCAAGTATCTGTAAAGCTACCTTGATGTAGTTTACATCCATTTTAATTCTAAGTTCTAATTCTTCTTTCATTATATGTAAGGGTTAATATTTTCTTCTAGCCATTCTTTATTAAGAAAATTCTTTTTCATTTGTTCTACTTTCTGATTGAATTCTGCCTCGGTTGTAGCTTCTATTGTTTGAGAAGCGGGGCAATGCGTGTTAGCATAGGCTTCCATCTGTTCTAATTTACTTCTATAAATTCTAACCCTAGCAATTTCTGGAGGGTAATTAGGAATGTCTGGGTTTCTACATTCTTCGTCAGGTAAAACGTCCCATTTGTTATAAGCTAAATAAACTCCATAAATCATAATCTTACAAATAATGCGTTAAAATACAAATTACTAGATACACGAAACACACCACTATAATTCCATAGAATATTTTCGTGGTTAGAGGGGTAGTTTGGGTTACCGAAGTTTCGATGCACGGGTTTTTCATTTTACCGGGGTGATAACCCAAGAATTGATCAAGTACCGCATCTTCTAATTCTTCTTTATGCTCTGAGAGCCATTCCTGAAATTGTTCTTCGTTGCTCATTTTGGTAAACGTTTATGAAAGGTTAATACGAATCTACGTTGTGGATACCATTTCCCATCGCTTCCTTCACGAAAAGCTGAAATCAGTATACCGTCATTTAAAGTAAGACCAGATTGAAATTCGCTTAATTTCTTCTTAGAAAAGATAAATGACTTGGTATATTTAAGGTTTAGGAAATCAAACACGGTGGCTTTGTACACGTAACCACCCATCTGTTCATCGTATGATATAAACACGCAATGAATTTTAAAGGTTAATACTAAAGAATCGGTTTTAGGATCAATGTTATACCCCCGAATACGGTATTCACCTCCATCAGCTATTTCGAACTCGACGCTGCCATTATTCGTGCTATAAACGTGTACCTTCTCTTGATCAGCAAGTTTCCACCCCGTTTTATAGTAGGCGATTTGGGAATAAGCCGTAACCCACAGCATCATTAACCCGGCTATTAACAAAATTCTTTTCATGATTTAAGATTTATTTAATTTCTATAATTCCGCCATCCGTGCTCAGAAGGTATTGCTTTCCTTCATATTCTATCACGTACGCTACTATATATTGCCTATGAACGTACACGGCTTTGAACCCTTCACTCGTGCTATCAAAACGTTTTATTGTTTGTTTAGAACGTTTACAGGTTGCCGCATTGGGGTCGCAAGCCGAACACGAAATAAGCCAAACAATCAAAAGAATGATTCGTGTGATGTTAATTGCCTTCATGTGCCCTCCTTTCTAACCAAACGTAACAATAGCTACTTCCATATCTAGGAAGGCTTCCTCCACCCGCTCCGGTACCACAGGCAGACATACTTTTGATAATCCATCCATCTTCTAATAGAGAATTCAATTCTTCCATATCATTATTCTCAACTCTTACTAATTTTTGTTCAAACATGGTTCACAAATTTTTATCGTTAATAATTTTCTTCAGTCTTTCGCTATACCCTTTCTTCTCGGCGTAAACACGGTCTAAATAAGCCAGATAATCCTCCCTTGTTAGCCCACGGGCATAAATGCTTTGCCAAATAGCGTAATCGGCTAGGCATTCCCGCCACGAGGCAAAACGGGCATGATTGTATAGTGCTCCGGTTGCTAACGTTGGGCGTTGAGCGGGTACACGCATTCCGGTACAGTTGTTTCCCTCTTTAAACAGTAGGGAAGTAAATCCTCCGCTTTCTTCTATACATTGTGCCATCACGATGTCAGGGTGTTCTATCCTAAGCAAGAAAATACACGTGTACACGCTATCAGCCAAAGACAGGCTATCAGTATTTATTACCGGGGCATCGTATTCGGCAAATAATGATTCCATGTGTTCTTCCTCACACGATCGAGCGATCATCGTAAGAATAATAACCACGACCACTATCGTGAGCCATCCAAAGGTGAGCATCCACGCTTTGAAGGGTTTAAGCCGGGCTGAGTTCATAGGTTCAATTTTCGATGTCATTTTGTTTTGGTCTTGGGTTAATACTAAAGTTTTCTATTTGAACTTCTATCGTATTCAGTTTGGTTAGGAGTTCATCACGTACTTGTTCCGCTTCCCAACGTGTTGGAAAAGGCTTTGAGAAATATTTCATTCTCGACCACGAATTAACTCCAGTAGATTGTGGCTTCATGTAAACAACCACGAAATAAGAAGTCATGTGGTTTGGATATTTGGTTTCAAATTCCTCCAGTGTAAAGGCATCCATGTTTAACACACGCTTTGTGTCCCACCAATTAAAAACACAAACTTCTTCAATGTCCATGGCTTGCACCGGAGTTCCATTAATCTTGATCCACATCTTTCAATCTTTTATAAACGTTCATAATAACTTCTGTTAGGAGGTCGTGAAAACTTCCTTTTAGCATTAATTCACCTATCCATGGTGTATGCTTATCAATCCACCATTCAGCCCAACTACGAGCCTCTTCGTTCTGGTTAATTTTGTTACAGGCTTCTGCTATTCGTTTTACTTCTCTTTGATATGCTTTTGTATATTCCTCTTCTTCTTTTTCAGCAATTTCTTCAGCACAAGCATTCGTATCTGAATAGATATCTTCTTCTCCTATAATTAAGAAGTAATCAGAAATTTTTAAATGGCAACCCGAACCTGTTTTGCTTGTGGGGTTAATAAAAGTGGATTCTGTACCAATAACATGAATGATACGATAGTCATCTCTAAGAATCAAATCCCATTGAAAATGTTGGCGATACATTGATGCGTAAATCCCTGTCAACTTCTGTCCTAATTCTTCAATTGTAGAAGCGGTTTCAAAAGATTTACTTTCTGTAATAGGAGGGTCATGAGGGTCAACTCCGTACAGGCTTGTAATACGTATTGCTTTAACCATATTAATCTATTTTATAATCGTAACGTAATTCCTCGGATTCAGCTTCCATACGATACGGGTATTGCATCATACCTTCGGCAACATCCGTAGTGAAATCAGGTTCGTAACCGGGGTCAAGAATGAATTGTTTAGAGGATTCTGACCATCTGAAAGCGTTCGCCGGAACCCATGCCACTCCTAAATCCAGATTGATGATACGCCACGCCCGGCACGTGGTATGCGTTATGGCGGCAGTCCTACGAACGCCGTCTAGATTAAACCGTACTAGTGCGCTGCACCACATGGTCGGGCGAAGTTTGCCCTTTGGAATGTCCAACGGCTCGTTTATGTAATCAATACTGGATTGGTCGGTTAACTGCCCCACTATTGTAACTTCACCGCTTTGAGAGTATCTAAGAGAGGTCATTTGTAGGGTGTGGGTTGTACCGTCTTCCCCCTCTATGGTTATCGTCTGCAATTTGAATTTCTTCATAGTTTTTCAGTGTTTATAGTACAAATGTAACACCTTAAATTAGGAGTGCAAGGATTTATCCGTAAAATCTCACATATATCTTAATCGCTCAAGTGCCGTCAAACTAATAATGGCATCTGGAAGTAACGCTACCTTCCCGTGTTCCAAATCGATATCTTCAATATCCCTCATGGAAACCTCACCGTAAAACATCTGATCATTATCTTTAATGACATTTAACTGCAAACAATCATCACGTACCCCAACTACGATGCCCGTGAACGTGGAACTATACTGATAGTGCATTTTAATGCGACATTCTGGTAGGAGACAACGTATCATGTTTTCGATATAGTCTTTCTTATCAATTACGTCGAAAGGCGTCATGTCGAACTCCCATCTGGCAAGCAATTCACCACCGGAAGGAATTTTGGACGTTCCAAATCCTACACCCAATTTATTACATATTTCTATGATGTACTTGGAAATTTCTTTAAAGTTAGGAGCACGATAGGGATAAGTTAACACCGGATTCATTTCCGGGCTTAGCCACGTGGACGCCAAGGGCGTTGCAACGATACGATAATCTGGTCTTTGTATTACCAACTGTTTAAGAGCGGCTACGAGTTCTTTACGATTCATCGACATCCTCCTTCCGTATCTTAATGTAGGCTTTCAATTGCTTCATGATGATAGGATCATGCATCATGTGTTTCAGTGCTATCGGTCTGGCGTTATTACGCTTTCCGGTAGCGGGGTCATAACTCACGAACTCTTCCTCAATGCTTAGCATTTCTTGATACAGTTTCTCGAGGTTGTCCGTGCCTAGCTGAACGTCTTTCAGAGGACAATTCACGTGTTTACACGGGGTGCCATCAGTACCGAGGCGACATAGGAAACGGGATTGCTTCTCTTTCTTCCGCTTTATCCGGCACAACTGACGCAGTCAGTCAGGCATTATCTGACGGAGAAACTTATTATTCATCCGTCTCTTCCACGATCCAAACCGCACTTGACGCCTACAGTACAGATGCGGATGCCGCTTTCACTTCCCTTAATGCAGTCTCAAACAGGATACAAACTGTCATCGACG
>ENA-OPNW01001254-OPNW01001254.1-human-gut-metagenome-genome-assembly--contig:-NODE-1254-length-13003-cov-2.177016_pt1 | contig 13003 bp, 10 predicted proteins | sample MGYA00241540_ERZ501777 | MGnify/ENA primary metagenome ERZ501777 (study PRJEB25962, sample SAMEA2042615) | human gut metagenome | biome: human gut; feature: human-associated habitat; material: faeces...
CCGATAATACAAGCACTGTAACAAGGCTTGTGACAACTCCCGATGCTATTCCTAATATAATTGCCGCACAATTACTTTTTAAAAGCTCGAACTGCTCATAAAGAGGAATGGCAAGACACACCGTGGCTGGTGTCAAAAGCCAGCTAAGATACTTCGCACCGGCATTATAGCTTTCATAATCAACTTTACCAATTATTAATACAACCATAGTTACAATTATAGATATAAGCAGTGGATTAAACAATCCCAGCTTTAACTTCTTTTTAAGAAATGTTCCTGCCATATATGCGATAAGACTTATTGCTACTCCCGCAAATGCTGAATCAAGAAAAAAACTATTCATTATTATCCCCTCTCTTAGTACGTCTTACAATAAACTGTGTAACGTGTCCGCTTACACCCATAACAGTAAATATTGTTGCAACTGTTATTATGCATATCGGAACTAATATCGGCTTTAAATTAAGCCATGATGATATAAGACCTACTCCTGCAGGAATAAACATTACAGGCATAATTTCTATAAGAAATCGTCCTGCTTCCTTAACTGCGTCAAGCTTAATCAATCCTGTAAGAAGACCAGCAAATAAGATAACCATACCATAGATACTTGCCGGTACTGGAAGTGGTATGAACTTATTCATCAATTCACCCACTAACGAGATTACAAGAATAATCAAAAACTGTTTAAGATACTTCATAAATAAACCTCTTTTCTTTTGTGCTCTTATTTCATATATATTTGAACGGTCCAGTGCACAAATTCGCCAACTATTATATCTCTGCCTCGTTATATATATCAAGTGTATCCGCCAGAAATACACAAAAAATACAATAACACATATAAAAAAGAATATGTAAAAACACATTCCTGCACCGAGCACGGTCGCTTGCGATAAAATACATCTTCGTGCGAGTATGCATAATCGGCATATAGTGCCTTTTATGTAATAGGGAATTCTATTGGAATTTCCTATTACATAAAAAAGCCGCAGCTATCAGATTATCCTGACAACTGCAGCTGCAACAAGTATACATTAAACCATACACATTATATTATTATTTTCCCTGCTCTTTTACGAAATCTTCGTATAAAGGAGACATGCTTCTTAATCTTTCTACGATACCCTTTAATTCATCTACAACATAATCAGCATCTTCGATTGTTGCATCTTCACCAAGTGAAAGTCTTAATGAACCGTGTGCTATCTCGTGAGGAAGTCCGATTGCAAGAAGAACATGTGATGGGTCAAGTGAACCTGATGTGCAGGCTGAACCTGATGAACCACATATTCCCTTCTGATCAAGCATAATAAGCATTGATTCACCCTCAATAAATCTGAAACAGAAATGAACATTTCCAGGAAGTCTGTCTGTTCTGTCACCATTAACTCTTGAGTATGGAATTTCTGCTAATACTCTGTCAATAATGTGATCTCTTATTGCTGAGATATTCTTAATATTCTCTGACATATTAGTATTGGCAATGCTTGCCGCCTTAGCCATTCCGATAATACCTGGTACATTGTGAGTTCCTGCTCTTCTGCTTCTCTCCTGTGAACCACCGTGAATAAATGAACCAATCTTAACCTTGTTGCTTACATATAAGAAACCAATTCCCTTAGGACCGTGGAACTTATGTCCGCTTGCGCTTAACATATCAATATTCATTTCCTGTACATTAATAGGAATATGTGCAAATGCCTGTACAGCATCTGTGTGGAATATCACTCCCTTAGAATGTGCAATTGCACCTAGTTCCTTGATTGGCTCAACTGTACCGATTTCATTATTAGCAAACATTATGCTTGCAAGTATTGTTGTATCTTTAATTGCCGCTTCGAATTCTATAGGGTCAACCTTTCCGTATTCATCAACATCAAGATATGTCACTTCATATCCGTGCTTTTCAAGCCATTCGCAAGTATGAAGAATTGCATGATGTTCAATCTTAGTTGTAATAATGTGATTACCCTTTGACTTAAATGCCTCTGCTGCTGCCTTTAATGCCCAGTTATCAGACTCGCTTCCGCCACCTGTAAAATATATTTCATTAGGCTTAGCCGCACCGAGAATAGAAGCTATAGTTTCTCTTGCTTCTTCCATATCATTCTTAGTCTTCTGTGCAAAACTATATACACTTGATGGATTAGCGTATGATTCTGTAAAATAAGGCACCATAGCATCAACAACTTCCTGTCTTACTGCTGTTGTAGCCGCATTATCCATATAAATAAACTTACTCATTATTATTATCCTCCGCATTTTGTTTCTGAATATCAACCTATCTATCCAATATGAAATATTATAAAGCAGACATAGTAATTGTCAAGAAAATTTTACAGCCGCTTCCTTTTCTTTATTTCTTTAACGTTATTATATCTACCCTATACTCACGAACCCGTGCTATCGCACTCTCTCGTCCTGCTTCGCACGACTGTTCGTTCGTTAATGGCACAAGAAAAGTAAATGTCTGCTTCGCAGCCGCTTCCTTTTCTTTTGTGCTCATTATATGATAGTTCCTCCACCAAGAACATATTCACCATCATATAATACAAGTGCCTGTCCTGGTGTAACTGCCCTTTGTGGCTCATCAAACTTACACTCAAGCGTGTTATTATCAATCATTCTTATTGTACAGTCTGCACCCTCATGGCTGTAGCGTATCTTTCCTCTTGCTCTCATTGGCTCTTTAAGGGCTTCAATTGCCATAAAATTAAGATTCCCAGCATACAATGTATCAGTAAACACATCTTTATTCTCACCAATAACAACTTCATTGGTATCAGGTCTTACTGCAACTACAAATACAGGATGTCCCATAGCAAGTCCAAGCCCTTTTCTCTGTCCAACAGTATAGTGGATAATTCCATTATGCTTTCCGATTACATTACCATCAACATCAACGAAATTTCCCGGAACTGACTTATAATCAGTAGTTCTTTCTATATATCCTGCATAATCATTATCAGGAACAAAACATATCTCCATACTGTCCGGCTTATTTGCAACCATAAGATAATTATCTGCCGCAATCTTTCTTATCTCATCTTTAGTATAATCTCCAACTGGCATAAGAGTATGTGCAAGCTGACTCTGTGTAAGATTATAAAGTGCGTATGTCTGGTCTTTCTTAGCTGTAACCGAATTCTTAATTGCATATCTGCCATTATCAAGCTGGCTTATTCTTGCATAATGTCCAGTTGCTATATAATCAGCACCTATATCAAGGCTTCTTTTAAGAAGCGATTCCCATTTGACATATCTGTTGCAGGCAATACAAGGATTAGGAGTTCTTCCTCTCTTGTATTCATCAACAAAATAATCAATTACACTTTTCTTAAATTCATTCTTAAAATTCATTACATAATAAGGTATATCAAGCTGTCCAGCCACGCGTCTTGCATCATCTACAGCAGATATTCCACAACAGCCATTCTCTGTTGTCTCTACTGCATCGTCCTGCCATATCTGCATTGTAACGCCAATGACGTCATAACCCTGCTCTTTTAAAAGATATGCGGCAACAGATGAGTCAACACCTCCTGACATACCTACAACAACTTTCTTCTTCATATATTCTCCATTTCAATCCATATTATCCGGTTATTATACATTTATCTGCAATACTGCATATCTCATCCCAGTCATCTGCCGAGTCTTTATCATATACAGCACACACCTTCAATCCAGCATTATGTGCCGCCCGAACGCCTCTTAGAATATCCTCATACACCCACGTATCAGATATATCCATTCCTGCTGACCTGGCAACCTTTTTATAGCTTTCCTTATCACTCTTTCCTATGCCGACATCATATACTGTGTATATTCCCTCAAAACATTCATATATTTCTAACCTTTTAAGAAGAATTTCCACACTGGAAGTATCGGAAGCACTGAATATTACAAGCTTGCTTCCAGCCTCATATTCTCTTCTTATAAGCTTTATCATTCCCTTCTTTGCAGGAATATCACTTGCATAATGCTTATTCATAATATCAACTGCTGCCTCTGTTATCTGTTCTAGCGATGTATCAATCCCAAGAACATTTTGCAGATAAGCCGCATATTCCGAAAGGTCCATAACTCCTGTTATCTCATCAAAATTCTTTGGAAGCTTAGCACCTCTTAAAATGGCATATTCCCTTGCACTATTCTTCCAGAACGGCATAGAGTCAACAAGTGTTCCATCCATATCAAATATTATGTTCTTATTATAATTAAACAGCTTTCTTGTCTTCTTATAAAGCTTTCTTGTCGCCTCCGAGCAGTCATCACTTGCAAATATCGCCGATACAACAGCAATTCCGTCCACGCCTGTATCCTTTAAATAATCACAGTTGTCATAATTAATGCCTCCAATTGCAACTATCGGCATATCAAGCATAGCTGTAAGCTTAAGAAGATTATCCCTGCTTAAATCTTTGGCATCTTTCTTCGTGCTTGTATGAAATACAGCTCCCATTCCAACATAATCAGCACCAAGTCTTGCCGCATTTGCCGCCTGCTCTGGTGTCTTTACTGTCATTCCTATTATCTTGTCAGGTCCTAGAAGCTCTCTTGCTGTTTCGTAGCTTGCATCACTTTGTCCTATATGAACTCCGTCAACATCTGCCTCTAACGCCGCGTATATATCATCATCTATAACAAATGGCACACCATATCTTCTTGCTATCGGTTTAATTGCCAATGCTTTTTTTACAATCTCCTCGTGTGTCGAATCCTTTTCTCTTAACTGCAAAAATGTAGCTCCTGCCGCAAGGACTTTCTCAATCTCTTCATAGAAATCCCTGCCATTAAGCCATTGCGTATCTGTAACGGCGTAAAGCTGCATATCTTCACGGGTAACTTTCATAATAATCTCCATTTCTGCGTACACTTTTTTTACATTAGTATAATATAATTCTTTTCAATTTAAAGCAACTGTCTTATAATAAATCTTTAGCAAAATATCATAAACTTAACAAGCCCTGTTATGGGCAGGATAGGAGATTAATTATGACTAAAGATTTAACAAAAGGTAAAATTATGCCTCTCCTTGTTGGATTTACAATACCGTTAGTCCTCGGTAACTTATTCCAGCTTACATATAACGCTGTCGACAGTATTATTGTAGGACAATTCGTAGGTAAAGAAGCCCTTGCGGCTGTTGGTATATGCAACCCTGTAATGACTCTTATGATTTTATTCTTAAATGGTCTGTGTATGGGTGCGAGCATACTTATGGGTACACAATTCGGAGCTAAAGATTACAACAAGCTTCAAAGACAGATAAGCACAACAATGCTTTCAGGCACTGTATTCTCTGCAATATTAAGCCTGTGCTGCATTATCTTTTCAAGACCTATTCTTAAATTGTTACAGGTTGACCCATCTATTATGGATTTAACTGTTTCTTATATGAGAATTATATTTTTAGGATTGATATTTACATTTTTATATAATTTCTTTTCAAGCACATTAAGGGCATTAGGCGACAGCCAGACTCCTTTATACTTCCTTATTGCAAGCTCACTGCTTAATATTTTCGGAGATTTATTCTTTGTAATTGTCCTTAAAATGGGAAGCAACGGCTGTGCAATATCAACTGTAATAAGCGAAATGATGTGCTGTGTATTCTGTATTATATACATACAAAAGCGTGTCGAGATATTAAGGCTAGGCAGAAAATGGCTTGTATTTGACAATTCACTTCTTAAAAAGACAATAAGCTACGGCTGGGTATCCGCTATGCAGCAGGCAACTGTCCAGTTAGGAAAGATTGGCATTCAGGCAATCGTCAACACTATGGGCGTGTCCGTAGCCGCTGCATTTGCTGTTGTCAACAGAATTGATGATTTTGCGTATACTCCTGAGCAGAATATCGGCCACGCTATGACTGCACTTATGGCTCAGAACAAAGGTGCTAATGAAAAAAAACGTATGAAAGAAGGCTTTAAATGTGGTATGATGCTTGAATTCATATATGGAATTATTCTTTTTGCCGTGTGCTTTATACTTGCACGACCACTTATGCTTCTGTTTGTTAAAGATGAAGAAGTTATTCTGCATGGTGTTAAGTATCTGCGCCTTATCTCATTTATGTATATACTCCCAGCCGCTACTAACGGCATACAGGGATATTTCCGTGGAATTGGCGATTTAAAGATTACACTTTTAAGCAGCTTTATCAATATGGGCGTACGTGTTATAGCCGCTATCCCACTCGTACTTGTAATGGGCATGGGAATTGAAGCCCTCCCATTATCATACCTTGCCGGCTGGATTGGTATGCTTATTGCTGAACTTCCGCTGCTTATAAGGAATTACAGGTCCATTGCAAAATAGGCTTCACTGAATATAAACTATGAATAAAAAATGATAAAATTTTGATTAAAATTTGAACTCAATAATACAGACATCTTGCCGCAACTACAGATTAATTGAACTTGATTTATAGTATTTACAGTGATAGAATAATAATATCTTTTTGGAATTAGCAACAAAAGATTAAATTATACTGATTACTCAGTTATAGTAACAATTATTCACTAAGCAAAGAAACAGGCGGGATTTAATATCCCGCCTGTTTCTTTATAACTATTCACAGAATGTAAGCCTGTTTCCTGTTAATCCAAGCAAAGGCTTAAACTCTGCATTCTTCTTATAATTTATAATAATACATTTTCTAACTTTAACTTAGGTACGTGATGAACCTGATTGTCATCTCTGTAATACTTAAGATTCGCTCCCTCAGATACTTCATCAATAACAACCTGTTCCTTAGGATATCCCAATGCAATAACAAGTCTTGCTGTCATACCCTCTGGAATTGAAAGTTCTTCGTTAAGCTTAGGAATATTAACACTTGCAAACATACAGCCTCCAAGATTAACCTCATTGGCGGCAAGAAGTATTGTCTGTGCCGCTATTCCCTCATCTCTTGGTGCTGATACGCTTGAAGCACTGCATATTATTATGTAGCCTGCTGGTCTTTCACCCTCAACAGGACCATCCCAGTCTGGAAGCGCACCTGCCCATTTTAATGTGTCAAACACTTTTTTATTGCTTTCCTCATCACACACAACCTTATATCTTAAAGGCTGGTTGTTAGCACCTGAAGCTGTATTTCTTGCTATATCAACAAGATTTACAAGCTCGTCCTTTTCTATTTTCTTATTCTCAAAAAAACGTCTATATGAACGGTTCTTTAATACAAGTTCCTTAAATGACATATGACTCTCCCTTCTGATTATATTAAATTTATTACTGTACCATACAAGCCTGCTTAATCTGCTTTACTATATGCTCACTATGAAGCTTAAAACGCCTCTGTTCTGACGGAATGAACCTCTCTGACATTATGAAATCAATGAATTCCTCATATGGCATATACATATAGTCCATAGTTTCACCCTGCTGTAATTTAACGTGTTCCTCATCGTCACATACATTAAGATAACCATAATATATACAATGTCTTGCATCATCAGTATACCTATAAAGTTCAATTAAATCCTCTGGCGATTTCTTAATTCCCGTTTCTTCCAGAAGTTCCCTTACCGCTCCTGTCCTAGGTGTTTCACCGCTGATAATAGAACCTCCTGTAACTTCCCATTTTAAAGAATTCGTCTTGTTACGCGACCTCTGCGTTGTAAGCACCTTTCCTGTCTTTGTAACTGTATACACCATAACAACTATGTGGTACACGCCTTCTGGAAGTGACTTTGCCATACTTCTGCGAACTTCAAAACCTAACTTATTCTCATTGGCATCATAAGCGTCCCACATCTCCTCATCGACCATTTCAATGAAGCTGTCATAATACTGCTCCTTAAAATATATCATTTCTTCTATCTGCTGTTTGGTATATAATATGTTCTCAGGTGCAACGACCCACACTGTTCCTGAATCATCTCTCCTTCTTGCAACTGCAATAAGAACACCTGAATATTCATCAACAGCAACATCAACACCTACAAGATACACTCTCTGGTCATCTGTTACCGGTTTGAATTCCAGATCCTTATCATTGATAACGTATCCGACATTAATCGGATACACAACCGAGGGGTTATCCTCGTCTGTACTTCCCAATGGGTGGTCTACTTTTACGGCTACTAATTCTTCTCTCACTGTTCCTCCTCCAGGTACTAACAATAGACACAAAATGTTGTTCTTACTTATTATCTAAACACTTATAATGATAAATGTAATTTGCCACTAATATTATATATTATTTTACATTTGTTGCAAGTATTTTACAATAAAGGCGATATCATTCTTAACATACATACCCCAAGTCTTAATGGCTTAATAACATCTTTAGTATAATCAGCTGTCACTTCGTGTCCTGCCTCAAAGTTATTTAACATATCCTGCTTTACACTTAATGCCGTCGCTTTATTATATATAAATACTGCATTTTCAAAATGAAGATATAAGCTTCTGTAGTCCATATTGATTGTGCCAACAACAGATACTTCATCATCACATACCCACTGCTTAGCGTGACAGAATCCTGGTGTATACTCATATATTCTCACGCCAGCCGAACACAGTGGCTCATAATAAGACCTTGTAATTCTGTATACAAGCTTCTTATCTGGTATTCCCGGTGTGACAATTCTTACATCAACACCTCTCTTAACCGCAAGCCTTAACTCTCTTTCCATCTCATCAGTGATAATAAGATACGGAGTTGTGATATACACATAGTCCTTGGCATTTTTTAGAATATTAAGGTACACGTCCTCACCAATTCTGTCCTGTCCTAATGGATTATCTGAATATGGCTGTACATAACAGTCTTTCATAACTGCCTTATATGTACCATCTGTCGCATCAAGATATTTATTATAATCATTATCAGTATGTTCTATGGCATTCCACATAGTAAGAAAGCTTGCTGTGAGACTCTTTACCGCATCACCCTGAAGCTTAATTCCTGTGTCCTTCCAGTAACCATATGGGTGTGTTATATTAAAATACTCATCTGCAAGATTATATCCACCTGTAAAGCCTACCTTGCCGTCAATAACGGTTATCTTCCTGTGATCCCTGTTATTCATAAACATATTTACAATAACTTTAAGTGGATTGAATACACGGCACTGTATGCCCTTCTGCCTCATCTGTTTTATGAACTCTTTATTAAGGAAAAAAATACTTCCTAAATCGTCATAGAATATTCTTACCTCCACACCGCTCTGTGCCTTATTTTCAAGGATATGCTTAAGCCTTGCAAAGCTTTCAGCATCTTCAATAGCGTGATATTCCATAAATATAAAATGCTCTGCCTTTTCAAGTTCAACAAGCTGTGCCTCAAAGCTTACATCAGTAGTTGGATAATATTTTACATCTGTATTGCTGTATACAGGATATCTTGCTGTATTGCTTATATATCTGCACTGGTTAGCTACGCCCTTGTCCTTGCTGGCTATATCATCTATTATGCCATTATCCTGCTTTAAGAGGGTAAGCACATTCGTTTCAATATTATTAAATGAACGTCTAACACCTTTAGTTACAATAGAACGTCCAAATAGCAGATATATACATATTCCAAAAAACGGAACTGCAGTTATTACGATAAGCCAGGGCATTTTCTGTGCCGCATTAACGTGTGTTCCAAATATTTTAAGGGCAATAAACATTGCTATAAATGTAAGAAGCAATGTTATGGCAGTTGAATATGTATTCAGCTTCATCATAAAAAATATCATCCAGCCAGTCTGTATAAGAACAAGAAGCCCTATCAGTATCAACCTTGTTGCACTATTTTTTATGCTTGATTTTTTCTCTGTACGCATACCATCACCATTCCTGCATATATTATCTATAATTCAATCTGTGCATCATCACAAATCTTATGTAATAGATAATTATACACCTATATTGTCTGTCCTGCAAACTGTGTCATATATAATTTATAATATCTTCCCATTTTGTTAAGAAGTTCTTTATGATTGCCTGCTTCAACTATATGTCCCTCATCCATAACAACAATTATGTCAGCATCCTGTATTGTAGACAATCTATGAGCTATTATAAGACTTGTCCTGTTCTCCATAAGCTTAAGCATTGCATCCTGAATATGCTTTTCAGTTCTTGTATCCACGTTAGATGTCGCCTCGTCCAATATAAGGATCTTAGGCTGTGCAAGAAATGCTCTTGCTATTGATAAAAGCTGTCTTTGTCCCTGTGATATATTCTCACCCTCTGCCATAAGCTCTGTATCGTATTTTAATGGCATTTTATTAATCATAGTATCGCAGTTGCTCATAGCCGCAGCGGCATACATCTGCTCATCAGTTGCCGCTTCATTGGAATACTTAAGATTATTCTTTATTGTATCTGCAAATAATACAGTATCCTGCAATACAATCGCTGTGTTCTTACGGAGTGTGGCACAATCTATGTCCTTTATATTAACATCATCTATTAATATCTCTCCGCTGTCAACGTCATAAAATCTCATTAAAAGATTGACAACTGTTGTCTTTCCGCTTCCTGTTGAGCCTACAAGTGCCACCTTCTGTCCTGCCTTAACTTGAAGATTAAAGTCATATAGCACCTGCTTGTCCTTGGTATATGAGAAATTGACATCTTTAAACTTAATAACGCCCTCAAGCTTATCCATATTCTTATCACCACTCTTATCTTCAAGCGGTTCGTCCATAACTGCAAATACTCTCTCTGCCCCCGCTATGGCTGTCTGTATCTGTCCATATATCTGTGCAAGCTCATCAATTGGTCTTCCAAACTGCTTCGCATATACGATAAATGCAGATATAACACCGATAGATATAATATGGTTAATGGCAAAATATCCGCCAAATGCCGCAATAATAACAAAGCTTATATTATTGATTACATTCATAACTGGTCCCATTGAACCGCCAAGAATCTCTGCTATAATTCCAACCCTTGTAAGTTCATCCGACACATTGTTAAAGTCTTTTATGACATTTTCCTGCCTGTTATATGCAACAACTGACTTATAACCTGTAACCATCTCCTCAACCGTTCCATTAAGATTACCTAAAAGCACCTGTCTTTTCGTAAAGAACTTCTTCATGGCCTTAGATAAGAACTTAGTTGCAATCACTGTAAGAATTACAGTAACGCACGATAACAGTGCAAGCTGTGGACATAATACAGTCATCATTATAACTGTTCCAATAATCGTTAATACGCCTGAGAACATCGAACTTAACGATTGCGAAACTGTTGTTGATATATTCTCAATATCGTTAGTCATACGGCTCATAATATCTCCGTGGCTGTTACTGTCAAGGTATCTTACAGGAAGATTAACTATGTGCCTGAATAAATCTTCTCTCATCTTCTTTACGATATTCTGGCTTAATACCGCACTTATCTTGGTCTGTAAAAATGTACATATACTATGTATTATGTATACAACCACCATTGTTATAAGTATCGGAGTTAATTCCTTAAATCTGCCAGAAGCTATAATATCAATTGCATTACTCTGAAGCTTTGGTGCATATACCGAACATATTACTACAACGATAACAGCCGCCAGAAGCCCTATAATCATAGCTTTCTCAGCCGCAAAATATGCTATCAGTCTTTTTAAAGTACCCTTCTTGTCCTTAGCCTTCTCAACAGTAAGATTGCGGTTGCCAGGTCTTCTGCCAAAGGCTTTATAATTATTCATCTGTGCCTGTCTGCTCTGCTCCATTCTATTCATTTCCTTTCAGCTGTGACTCATAAATATCTTTATATATCTCACTTGTCTTTATAAGCTCACTATGGCTTCCAACATCTGCTAATCTGCCATTATCCATTACAACAATTCTATCTGCATTCTTTACAGAAGCAATTCTCTGGGCAATTATAATCCTGGTTACATCATATTTCTTTACCGACAGCTCTGAATAAAGATCAGCCTCTGTCTTTAAATCAAGTGCACTTGTAGCATCATCAAATATAAGTATCTCTGAATTCTTAAGCACTGCACGGCTTATGGCAACTCTCTGCTTCTGGCCTCCTGAAAGACTGTGTCCACCCTGACTTACCTGTGTATCCATACCATCTGTCCTGTTGTCAATAAATTCTGTTGCCTGTGCTATGTCAGCGGCTTGTCTTATCTTTTCAATGTCTGCACTGTCATCACCCCACGCAATATTTTCTGCTATTGTAGTGCTGAATATCTCCGGCTTCTGTAATGCTATTGACACTTTATCCCTTAAAACCTGCAAATCATAATCTTTAACATTGACATCATCTATAAGTACTTCCCCCTTAGTCACATCATAAAAACGTGGTATGAGATTTACAAGACTTGACTTGCCGCAGCCTGTTGCACCCAGTATTCCGATAGTTTCACCCGGATTAATAACAAGGTTAAAGTTCTCAATAACATTTTCATTATCCATACCTGGATATGCAAATGACACATTCTTAAATTCAACTTTTCCCTTAACGGCAGTTTCTTTATTATATGTACCGCTCTTTATTGCCGGATCACAGTTAATTATCTCCATAACACGCTTCTTTGAGGCAATTCCCCTTGAAGCTGTCTGAAATATCATCGTCATACGCATAACCGCATTAAGCACCTGTGAACAATATGTAATCGCCGCCATTACATTACCAGGCGTTGCACTTCCTGCACTTACCTGTATTCCACCAACCTTTATAACCGCAACAACTGAAAGATTTAATATAATATTCATAATAGGTGTCATATAAGAAAGCAGTAAAAGCACATCAAGCTGTGTTGAAACAAGCTCATTATTAGCTTTCTCAAATCTTTCTGTCTCGTAATCTTCCTTGACATATGCCTTTACAACTCTTGCACCAGACACATTTTCCTGCATTACATTGTTAACCTTATCAAGCTTCTTCTGTAACACTGTGAACTTAGGATTGGCTTTGGCTATGAAATATACAACACATACTGCAACAAACGGAAGTGCACACGCAATTATTATTCCAAATTCCATATTAAGTGACACCATACACGCTATACCACCGATAAACAGCATAC
>ENA-OPNW01001267-OPNW01001267.1-human-gut-metagenome-genome-assembly--contig:-NODE-1267-length-12918-cov-2.673327_pt1 | contig 12918 bp, 10 predicted proteins | sample MGYA00241540_ERZ501777 | MGnify/ENA primary metagenome ERZ501777 (study PRJEB25962, sample SAMEA2042615) | human gut metagenome | biome: human gut; feature: human-associated habitat; material: faeces...
GTAGCCCGCGAGACTCCCTACGACACCCACTTCCGCTATTCGGCCGACGTGGACTGGTGCATCCGCATCATGAAGAAAGCGGCAGAAAAACAACAGTTGCTCGTCCGCATCCCGGCCGTCACGACACGCTATATGGAGGAAGGACAGACCACCCTTCACCACAAAGACTCACTCCGCGAACGGTTTGAAGTCATGCGCCGCCACTACGGCCTCCTCTCCACCGTGGCCATGCACGCCTGGTTTGTACTGAGAAAGATAATGGGAGGAAAAAACTAAAAGCAAAAGAAATATCAAGAATCCGACATGATCACAGTAGATGGACTGACCGTCGAGTTTGGCGGCACCACCTTGTTCAAAGACATTTCCTTCCAGATCAATGAGAAGGACCGTATAGCCCTGATGGGTAAAAATGGCGCAGGCAAGAGTACCCTGCTTAAAATCATTGCCGGTGTGAGAACGGCTACAAGAGGCACTGTTTCCGCTCCGAAAGATTGCGTCATTGCCTATCTTCCGCAGCATCTGATGACCGAAGACGGTCGAACCGTGTTCGATGAAACCTGTCAGGCGTTCGCTCATCTGCACGAGATGCAGGCGGAAATCGACCGTATCAACAATGAACTTGCCACCCGCACAGACTATGATAGCGATGACTATATGCAGCTCATCGAAAAGGTATCTTCATTGTCTGAGAAATTCTATGCAATCGACATGACCCACTTCGAGGAGGATGTAGAGAAGACTCTACTCGGTCTGGGCTTCGAACGCTCTGACTTCAACCGCCCTACCAGCGAGTTTTCGGGAGGTTGGCGCATGCGTATCGAGCTTGCCAAACTGCTGCTGAAATCGCCTGACGTGCTGTTCCTGGATGAGCCTACCAACCACCTCGACATAGAATCTATCGGATGGCTCGAAGACTTCATCATCAACAGTTCGAAAGCGGTGGTAGTGATCAGTCACGACCGAAAATTCGTAGACGACATTACAACAAGAACCATCGAGGTTACCATGGGCAGAATCTACGACTACAAGGCTACCTACACCCAGTATCTGGAACTGCGCAAGGAACGCCGCGAACAGCAGATGAAGAAATATGAGGAACAGCAGAAGATGATTGCCGAGACCAAGGACTTCATCGAGCGATTCAAGGGTACGTATTCGAAGACTTTCCAGGTGCAGAGCCGCGTGAAGATGCTCGAAAAGCTGGAACTGATCGAGGTGGACGAGGAGGATACCAGCCGACTGAGACTGAAGTTTCCTCCGAGTCCAAGAAGCGGAGCCTATCCGGTTCAGATGAGTGACGTGGCGATGTCGTTTGATGACAAGCAGATATTCAGCGGCGTGAATCTTACCGTGGAGCGTGGCGACAAGATTGCCTTCGTGGGAAGAAACGGTGAGGGTAAATCTACGCTCGTAAAATGCATCATGGGGAAGCTTCAGAACGAGGGTAAGCTGGAATTAGGACACAATGTCCAGATTGGCTATTTTGCTCAGAATCAGGCTTCTCTGCTCGATGGCGAGCTTACGGTTTTCCAGACGATAGATGATGTTGCCAAGGGCGAAATCAGAAATAAGATTCGCGATTTGCTGGGTGCATTCATGTTTGGTGGCGAGGATTCTACCAAGAAGGTAAAGGTTTTGTCGGGTGGAGAAAGAACCCGTCTGGCTATCCTGAAGCTGCTGTTGGAGCCGGTGAATCTGCTGATTCTCGATGAGCCTACCAACCATCTGGATCTCAAGACGAAGGATGTACTGAAGCAGGCGCTGCTGGATTTCGACGGCACGCTGATTGTAGTGAGTCACGACCGTGACTTCCTGGATGGTCTGGTCAGCAAGGTGTACGAATTCGGGCATGGTCGCGTCCGCGAGCATCTCTGCGGAATCTACGAGTTCCTGGAAACAAAGAAAATGGAAAGCCTTCAGGAATTGGAGAAGAAATAAAATCTCAAAAGGTATTTTACGAAAGAGGATGCTTCATTATTCATCGAATGAAGAAACGAAAAAGAGGGTGTGTCATAGACTTATGACACACCTTCTTGTATTTTCAAATAAATTCTTTAAAATTATTTCTTTTTCTTCAATTCCAACTTCGGAATCTTGACTTTCTGACCTGGTTTCAACAGGGAAGTACCATTCAGAGCTTCTACGTAACATTCCATTCCTGGACCTAAGTACTTTTGGCTGAGCGACTTGATAGTTTGTCCTTCTCTTGCCGTAACTACCGCGGAAACACCAATAATACGATAGGCTCCGGTTCGAACACGAGCATCCTGGTCGTATTTGCTGCTTGCCTGGGCAGCATGCTTTTCTGCCTGTTTTCTGGCTTCTTCTTTCTTCTTAGCTTCTGCAAGCTTTTTTGTCTCCTGCTGTTTCTTTGCATCTGCAAGTTTCTTTGCCTCAACCTGTCTTTTCGCATCAGCCAAATTCTTTGCATCAGCGAGTTTCATGGCTTCCAAATTCTTCTTTGCCTCAGCCGATTTTACATCAATTGTTTGCTTATCAACCGTCGCATTCATATTCTGCTCGGCATTTTCGACTTTCTTGACAGCTTCACTTGCCTGTGCCATTCTTACACTATCCTCGATAGCCTTTTTGCGAAGAATTTCTTCCTGCGTTGAAGCAGACTTGGTTGGCGTCTTCTTCTCTGTCGCAATCTGCTGGTAATTATCCAACTGTAGAGCGAGATGATCACGCTGGGCAGCCATCTTGCCATAATTAAAAGCAAACCAACCAAAGCCTCCTATCATTGCCAGGAATACTACGCTCGCTGCAATAACCAGATAACGAGGCAAAACAACATGTCGCTTATCGGTTTCCTCATCTGAAGAAGGAGTTTCCTCATCTGAAGAAGCTTCCTCTTCAATAGGAATTTCAGTAATAGAGTTTTCTCCATCTGAAGGAACTTTCTCTGCAATAGGAGTTTTCTCTGTTAATGTTGATTCATTTTCTTCATCAGAAACAACAGACTCAACTTCATTCTGAGCTGGAACTTCAGATTCCTTTGTTTCCAATTCAGAAGTTGCAGATTCAGATTCTTCCGGTTCAGATACTGCTGGTTTAAATACAGCAGGTTCTGTCGCTGCATGTTCTGATCCTTCCGGTTTCTTTTCTTCCGGTTCAGCAACATTTTCCTGAGACAATCTCTTCTCTCCTATCACAATCATTTCATCGCTAACAGGAGCATCGTTTTCTTCATCCAAAAAATCTATCACACCACTTGTTACAGGAGAATCCTGTTCAACGAAAGATTCTAAGGAAGAATTATCTGAATTAGGAACACACTCTAACGTAGAATCGAATACAGAACCGTCCTCTTCAGCATTTTCAAATTTTCTGTCGATTTCATCGAAATCAACACCATCATTCACCACAACGGTCTCAAACTGGGCGAAAGGCTTGTTCACAATCTCCTTCAGAATATTATCGGGCGTGAAGGAAATCTTGTCACGGCCCTCGATGATGATACGCTCGCCCGTGTTCACATCCACGCTTTCACGATCCTTCACCGCCATTACCTTAAAAGTACCAAGCCACTTCATCTTCACGAGCTTATCAGACTGAAGCCCCTCGTTGGCAACATCAAACATCTTTCTGATAAACAGTTCGGCATCCTGCAGACTGATTCCCGACTTCTCTGCCAGGCGCTGCGCCAAGTCGCTTAAACTAATCTTACTCATAGTCTTCACCTCCATTCTTCAGTTTTTCCTTGACACTGGCCACAGGGCGGAAGCCGAGTACGAGCTTAGGCGGAACAAGCTGGCGCTTCTTGGTAGTAGGATTAACAACCACACGCTCCAAGCGCTTCTTTACCTCAAACGTACCAAAGTTGGGGATAGAGACAGCCTCACCATCCTCAAATTCAGCAATCATGGCATCTATCACCTTGCGCACCATCTTCTGGGTGTCGTCCTGTGAATAGCCAGTCTGCTGAGCAAGTTCTGCAATATACTCCTTGTTATTCATTCTGATGTCAAAATATTACCTCCCATATTACTTTACCACTTCTCCGTAGAGATCAAACTCCTCGCTCTGGGTAATCTTCACATTGTAGAAGCAACCCACGCGCAGACGCTTCTCTCCTGCCTTGATCAGCACCTCAGGATCCACCTCTGGCGAGCAGAATTCGGTTCTTCCGATATAGTAATCGCCCTCCTTGCGGTCGATAATCACCTTCAGTATCTTGCCCACTTTCTCAGCCTCTACCTCTGCGCTGATTTCCTGCTGCAGAATCATCAGTTTGTCAAGACGGCGCTGCTTCACCTCGGCAGGAACATCATCCTCGTAGTTATTGGCACTGTAGGTACCCTCCTCCTCAGAATAAGCAAAGGCACCCATACGCTCAAAGCGCTGAGTACGAACGAATTCGAGCAATTCATGGAAGTCTTCCTGAGTCTCACCAGGGAAACCAACCATCAAAGTGGTGCGGATATGAATGCCCGGCACACGCTCACGGATGGTCTTGAGCAGATCAATGGTTTCCTGCTTGCTCACGTGGCGATGCATTCTGTTGAGCATATTGTCGCTGATATGCTGCAGGGCGATGTCAAGATACTTACATACGTTTGGCTTCTCGCGCATCACATCGAGCAAATCGAGCGGGAACTGGTTAGGATAAGCATAGTGCAGACGGATCCACTTCACACCCGGAATATCCGCCATGCGGCTGATGAGTTCGGTGATGTGATGCTTGCCGTCCAGGTCCACGCCGTAGTAGGTGAGCTCTTGGGCGATAATCTGGAATTCCTTCACACCATCGGCTACCAGTTGGCGTACCTCGTCGAGGATTTCATCCATCGGACGGGAAACGTGCTTGCCAGTGATGATAGGAATGGCGCAATACGCACAGCGGCGGTTGCAACCTTCAGAAATCTTGATATAGGCATAATGATGAGGCGTAGTGAGACGGCGGGATCCACTACAAGCAGGCACATCAGCCTTGCCCAGTTCCTTGAGCAACTCCTTATAATTAAACTTACCATAAAACTTATCCACCTCGGGCATCTCTGCCTCCAGTTCCTTCTGGTAGCGCTGTGAGAGACAACCCATCACATAGAGCTTGCGGAGTCGTCCCTCTTCCTTAGCCTGGATGAACTCCAGAATGGTATCGATACTCTCCTGCTTGGCATCCTCGATAAAGCCGCATGTATTGATGACGGCTATTTCACCCTGTGGGCGTTTCGGGTCATGAACGCAGTGGTAGCCCTTGTCCTCGAAAAGCTTCATCAAGGTCTCACTATCCACCAGGTTCTTGGAACAACCCATGGTTACTATATCTATCTGATTTTTCTTCATTCTTATCCTACTTATCCTATAATAATCTTAATCTAATTCTTTCCTCGTCAGTTCTTCACTCTAACTTCATCCAATTCTTTTCTCAAAAGCCTCTAAGTACTTGTATTCTAGTGTTTAAAGAGGGAGTCAACAAATTCAGATTTATTGAAGAGCTGGAGATCCTCCATGCCCTCGCCCAGTCCGATATACTTCACTGGCACCTTGAGCTGGTCGGAGATACCGATTACCACGCCCCCCTTAGCCGTACCATCGAGCTTGGTGATGGCGAGCGAAGAGATATTGGTAACGGCAGCAAACTGCTTAGCCTGCTCAAAAGCGTTCTGTCCGGTACTTCCATCGAGAACGAGCATCACCTCATCCGGAGCCTCAGGCATGACCTTCTTCATCACCTCCTTGATCTTCTTCAACTCATTCATCAGGTTCACCTTATTATGAAGGCGTCCGGCGGTATCAATCAGCACCACGTCGGCACCGTTCGCCTTGGCGCTCTGCAGGGTATCGAAGGCCACGCTGGCAGGGTCAGAACCCATCTGCTGCTTCACCACTGGCACCCCTACTCGCTCGCCCCAAATGCAGATCTGTTCCACGGCAGCGGCACGGAAGGTATCGGCAGCACCGAGATACACCTTCTTGCCAGCCTTCTTAAACTGATAGGCGAGCTTTCCTATGGTGGTAGTCTTGCCCACACCGTTCACACCCACTACCAGAATCACGTATGGCTTATGATCGGAAGGCAAATCCCAGTTTTCATTGTCATCGGTATGATTTTCCTCTAGGAGGCTTGCAATCTCTTCCCTCAGGATTCTGTTGAGTTCTGAGGTAGAAACATACTTATCTCTTGCCACGCGTTCTTCGATACGTCGGATGATCTTCACGGTAGTCTCCACACCTACATCGGATGTGATGAGCACCTCCTCCAAATCATCAAGCACGTCATCATCTACGGTTGACTTACCAGCCACCGCACGCGCCAATTTTCCAAACACGCTCTCCTTGGTCTTTTCGAGGCCTTTATCGAGAGTTTCCTTTTTTTTGTTGCTAAATAATCCGAATAATCCCATATTTATAGCTATATTTTTTTGCAAAGATACGAAAATATTTGAAACTAGGAGCGTTTTTCTTAAAAAATATTGTTAACTTAGCAAAAGAATGTATAAATAATCGCTTCCTTATGGAAATATATCAAGTTATTTTTATACCTTTGTATGTTAGAAACACCTCCGAGCTCCTATACTCGGACGAGGAGGACAAGACATTAAACATTTAAACAACAGATCATGAAAAAGATATTTATCTCAATACTCGTGCTGATTTCTGCTCTCACCATGCAGGCACAGAATGTGCTTACCCCTGAGCAGCAGTTAGAAAAGGCGCAAAAAGAGTTAGAGGAAGCCAAAAAGGCACTGGAAGCAGCCAAGGCTCAGGCAGAAGCAGCCAAGGTGAAGGCGGAAGCTGAAAAAATAAAGGCGGAAGCTGAGAAAACGAAAGCGGAAGCTGCGAGATTGAAGGCTGAAGCTGAAAGAATGAAGCAGGAGGCAGAAAAGCTGAAGAAGAATGCAGAGAATTCGGTGCCTGCTACCAAGATGTCTGTGCCAGCTACAGAAACGGTGCCTGCGATGAAGATCCAGGATAATGCCACCAAGAAGCAGAATACTACCGGAACTTCTGAAGGTGCGGGTTGGATCGTACCAACCGTGACAGAGGAGATAGAAGAGAAAAAGGTGGAAAAGACTGCCGAGGGCGTGGTGCTCAAGGAAGATCCGAAATACCTGGCGGGAGCCATCCAGCTTAATGCCGAGGGAAAAGTGGAATTTGTTCTCGACACCCAGGCAAACGGAAAGAGCGCAGACGAAATCTACAACATCGTTTTCCAGTATATGAGCAAGCTCATCAAGAATGAGCAGAACATCAACAGCCGCATCCCCCTGGTGAACAGAAACAACAAGAACGAGCAGATCATCGCCTGTATCATGGACGAATGGTTTGTCTTCAATCAGTCGTTCATCTCTCTCGACCGCTCTGAGACTAAGTACCAGCTGGTAGCAACCATCAGCGACAACCATCTCCACCTCTCCATGACCCGAATCGTATTCAACTACGAGGAAGGCAGAAGCACCGGTTTCAAGGAGCCTGCAGAGAATGTGATTACCGACAAATATGCCCTGACCAAGAAGAAAAACGACTTGGCCAAGATCTACGGCAAGTTCCGCCGCGGAACCATTGACCGCAAGGACCAGATCTTCAATGATCTGACCCAACTTGTTCGAAAATAAAAATCATCTTATAAAATATGGATCAGACAAAAGATAACAACATAACAAACATCCCACAGAGCGAGGAAACCGCAAAGGCGCAGCCACAGAGCCAGAGCCATGAGGCGTCTCAGACGCAGCCACAGACCAGCTATGCCGTGCGCCCAACCCGTCGCCAACACAGAAGATTGGAGTATGCAGACAAGAGCAACATGCTCGTAGCCAGAAACTGGCTCAACATCGGATTTATGCTCTTCGCCATCGTAGGTGTCATACTCTGGACCCAAATGGATGACCGCACGATTGCCAATGTAATGCTGATCATCGGCGTAGTCTTGAAAATTGCCGAGGTTTGCATCCGACTATTCAAAAAATAAGAAAGGTTTGCATCCGACCATTCAAAATAGGCTTGCATCCGCTTATTCAATAAATAAGAAATGAAGAAAATATTATTCTCTACAATCCTAGCTTGTGCTGCAGCTCTACCAGTTGCGGCACAACGCGATTTTACGGATTTCAACAATAACGAAGACTCACAGTTCCGCCCACAGACCGGCAACCGCATCAACACCGACTCGCTGGGCACTGACAAGGAGATTCCGAAGGGCATCAGGGTATGGACTGTGGATGAGAGATTTGGAGATACCCGGGCTGCCGTGGTGGACACCATGCAGGCAATGTACCAGAACACTACCTTCACCGAAGGACTGCGCGGAGAGTACAACACCCTGGGCAATATGGGTACCGCCCGCATCAACCGCATCTTCATCGACCGACGCAACACGCAGGGCAACTTCATCTTCACCGAGCCATACGACAACATCGTTACCCCGGTGAGTGACTTTCACTTCACCAACACCTACTCGCCTATCACCAACATCACGCTGAATAGCTGCGGTGACAGAACCAACGGTGAGGATGACTTCAAGGCAATCTTTGCGGTAAATGCCAACAAGCAGCTAGGTGGCGGATTCCGATTCGACTACAAATACGGTCGCGGCTACTACGATGCACAGAGCACGGCGCACTTCAAATATACGATGTGGACTTCTTATCTGGGCGACCGCTACCAGGCGCACTTCCTCTTCAGCACCAATCACCAGAAGGTGACGGAGAACGGAGGTATCTCCAATGATGACTACATCAAGCATCCGGAGCTCTTCACCGAGAGTTTCGCCACCAACGAAATTCCTACCGTGCTGCAGCAGAACTGGAATCGCAACGACAACCAACACATCTTCTTCACCCATCGCTACAACGTGGGCTTCAGCCGCAAGGTGAAGATGACAGAGGAAGAAATCAAGGCTAAGAAATTCGCAATGGAGTCTGCTAAGGACAATGCAGCCGAGGAAGCCAAGGAGGAGGCAAGAAAGAAGGCAAGAGAACAAGGCAGGGAGTTTGACGAAAAGGCTTTCGATAAAAATCAGAAGAAGCTGTTCTCAGGTCGTCCTACAGATGCAAAGATTGCCGGCGATGAACCAGCCAAGAACAACAAGGCGATAGCTGCGAACAAGGCTGCCCAGGACTTCAAGGGCGACAGCACTCGAATTGCCGTAAACAGCAAGGCAATGGCAGACAGTCTGCTCACCGTAGAGAAGAAGAAAGCGCAGGACTCACTCTTCTTCAAGACTGAATATGTTCCAGTTACAAGCTTCATCCACACAGTGCAGTTTGACAACTATAAGCGCATCTACCAGGCTTACCAGACTCCACAGGACTACTATCTCAAGGAGTACTACAATGCCGGCAAGTTTACAGGCGATTCTATCTACGATCAGACCCGTCACTGGCGCATCAAGAACACCGTGGCAATGGGAACGCTCGAGGGATTTAGCAAGTGGGCAAAGGCTGGTCTGAAAGCTTTCGCCAGCTATGACCTCCGCCACTACGAACTGCCGAATACCGAAGGCGGATTAGAGAAGTTCAACGAGCATGTTCTGAGCGTAGGCGGTCAGCTGAGTAAGACTCAGGGCAAGACCCTTCACTATAATGTCGTGGGCGAGGTAGGACTCACCGGAGTGGATGCCGGCACCTTTGCAATCGACGGAAGCGCAGACATCAACCTGCCATTCCTGGGTGACACCGTACAGGTAAGAGGCGATGCATTCATACATCACGAAACGCCATCGTTCTACTATCGCAAGTATCACGCCCGACATCTCTGGTGGGATGATGATCTGAGCAAGATTATCCATACCCGCATTATGGGAACTCTGAGATTCGGCAAGACTAACACCACGCTGCGTGTGGCTGTGGATGAAATCAAGAACTATACTTATTTCTCACAGCAATATACGATTACAGAAAATGGTCTGCGCACAGGCGTAATAGTGACACCAATGCAGAGCGGCGACGCCATCAACCTGATTACAGCGCAGCTGCAACAGGACTTCAAGTTCGGTATTTTCAACTGGCAGAATATGATCACCTACCAGCATACCAGCAGCAAGAGTACCCTGCCAGTGCCAGACCTCAACGTATATACCAACCTCTTCATCAAGTTCAAGGTGGTAAAAGTACTGAATATCGAGCTGGGTGCCGACGCCAGATACTTCACCAGCTACGAGGCTCCGGATTATTCTCCTTACATCGGTCAATATACCGTACAGGGCAACGGCGAGAAGAACGTGAAGGTGGGCAACTACCCTATCGTCAATGCCTACGCCAATGTTCACATCAAGCACACCCGCTTCTTCGTGATGATGAGCCATTTGAATGCAGGTCAGGGCGACAAGAACTACTTCTTCACCCCTCACTATCCGATGAACCAGCGAGTTTTCAGAATGGGTGTAAGCTGGAACTTCTTCAACTAGGAAGCGAATCTTTTCCACAAGAGATTCTTCTGAAACAAAATAGAAGCGAATCTTTTCTTAATGAATAACAACAAGGAGCGAGGTTCCCCAAAAACCTCGCTCCTTATAATTTAAAAGCAACAATATGATGGTAAAGACAAATTCTATCAAGGCATGGTTTCTCGCCGCCCGCCCCGTCACCCTTTCGGCAGCGGCAGTACCGGTGATGCTGGGAGTAGCCCTGGCATACAAGGATTCAAGTGCCAACTGCCAATGGGTTCCTGCCCTGCTCTGTCTGCTCTTTGCTTGGATAATGCAGATAGACTCCAACTTCGTGAACGACTTCTTCGATTTCAAGCATGGCAACGACGATGAAACCAGATTAGGTCCAAAGAGAGCCTGCGCCGAAGGCTGGATCACCATGAAAGCCATGAAATGGGGCATCATCATCACTACACTTCTGGGCTGTATCATCGGTTTGCCCCTCGCCTTTTACGGCGGAAAGGAGATGATCATCGTGGGTATCTGCTGCGTCCTCTTCTGTTTCCTCTACACCACCAAACTGAGCTATCTGGGATTGGGCGACCTGCTGGTACTTCTCTTTTTCGGCATCGTGCCGGTCTGCTGCACCTACTACCTGGTCATGCCTGAAGGAATGCAGACTGTATCAGCAGAAGCCATACTGACTTCCATCGCCTGCGGACTGGTAGTAGATACGCTGCTCATCCTGAACAACTATCGCGACCACGACAACGACCTCAAGGCGGGCAAGAAGACGCTGATTGTTCACATCGGGAAGAAAAACGGTGAACGACTCTACTGCGCACTGGGCAACATCGGTATCCTCATCATGATTGGAATCAACATCTATGGTGCACTTGCCTACGATGCAGATACTAGGTTTTTGCCTTTCGCCGCCACATATCTCGTGGTGCACAACCGAACATTCGCCAAGATGAGGAAGATAGGAGAAGGCAGAATGCTGAACAAGGTACTGGGCTACACGGCTCTCAACATCTTTACCTTTGGTATGATCTCTACCTTCATCATCCTTGGAATGATGTGGTAATCCCAAAGATACCCGCCCCCTCTGGAATGGCATGAGAAGATTCTAGAATGAGAAGATAACATTCAGAAATAATAATTATATAATGTACGCGCGTACATTATTTATATAAAAGAAGAAAAAGTATGAAGCAACAAGTAAATCTCGAAATCATGCAGTTTGTGGAAACACAGATTCTGCCCAAATATACGGAGTTTGGTGAGAGCCACGGATTGCGCCACGTAACCCGTGTCATCAAAAACGCCCTGAAACTCGTACCTGTAACACATGCCGACATCGACATGGTTTATATCGTTGCCGCCTATCACGACCTGGGAATGAGCGGTCCGCGCGCCATCCACCACCTCACCAGTGGCAAAATCCTCCAGGCTGATGCCAGACTGAAGCGCTGGTTCACTCCCGAGCAGATTAAAATCATGAAAGAAGCCGTGGAGGATCACCGCGCCTCCTCCAGCCGCCAGCCACGAAGCATCTATGGCAAGATTGTAGCCGAAGCCGACCGCGACATCGATATTCACGAAATTTTTCTTCGTGCCATCGAATATGGAAAGGAGAACTATCCCGGAAAAGGAAAGGAAGAGCAATGGCAGCGGTTCGCCGACCACATGGACGAGAAATATTCCCGCAACGGCTACATCAAGCTCTGGATTCCCAACTCACCCAATGAGAAGGCTCTGAAAGAGCTGCGGAATATCATTGAGGACAAGACAGAACTCAGGAAATATTTCGAAGAAATATACGAAGAGCTCAGGAAAAAGAAGTCTTGACCCTTGAGAGAAACAAGGAAAAGGGAGTTCTGGCTTTTGATAAAGAAGATTTTTCGAAAAAATCAGCAGAAAGATTTGGTAGTTTCAAAAGATTGCATTATCTTTGCAGTATAGAAAACCCAAAGACTTCTATCAATGGATGATAGCCTATGCTATGTCTATTCGACAAAGATATAAGGGTCGTGTCGGTTCGATCGGGATACTCATCAAATTACACTTATGAAACCGAGAAGACTTCTCTTGCCTATGGCGGGCCACATAAACTGACATGTCAACTAAGCTGCAAAGCCGGTGGATTACAAAAGCGGAGAGCTCTCAAATGTTACTGACATTCGGAGTTTCATCACATCATCGAGCGGCCCTTTCCTTTTAAAAAGCAGATTTCCAACTAAGGAAATCTGCTTTTTTCGTATTATCTAAAATTTATTTTGCTCATAAACCTCGAAAATACGTTCTTCACACTCGTTTTAAACTTACATCAGACTTACCACATTTTATACTTTTATCTACATTTTACACCCAAACTCCATTCTAAAAGATAAAAAGTAAAAAAAGGGGGCCTGAGAATGAGAGGGTTACGAAAAAAGTGATTCTTTATTTAAAAATAATCGCTGAAAAATTTGGTGGAACCGAAAAAAAGTAGTACCTTTGCAACCGCATTTGAGAACGATGCTTGTTGATTCGGTAACGATTTCCGACTGGAAGGTTGGGTGAGTGGCTGAAACCAGCAGTTTGCTAAACTGCCGTGCGGG
>ENA-OPNW01001287-OPNW01001287.1-human-gut-metagenome-genome-assembly--contig:-NODE-1287-length-12807-cov-20.653623_pt1 | contig 12807 bp, 9 predicted proteins | sample MGYA00241540_ERZ501777 | MGnify/ENA primary metagenome ERZ501777 (study PRJEB25962, sample SAMEA2042615) | human gut metagenome | biome: human gut; feature: human-associated habitat; material: faeces...
ACTCATATTGCCTTCTGTGTATGACGTGAAGTCTGATTATCATATGGCCAGGGAAATGCAACAACTTGTGCCAGATGGGAAAATCTGGGACTATAGAAAGGATTTCAGAGTAGGCCAGAGAGGTAGAATGCATCAGTTCTCTGTGAATTTCTATCTTGGTGATCGTATTGTGCCTCTCGACCAGAACAGGCCAAACAAGGGATATATGATAATGGGAGATGATGACTATAAGGATTTGTGGCTTCATTTCCAGATTATAAGTTGAAGAAAATCAAACGTTTCAATCACAAAAGTTGTGACGACAAGAGATTCCTCACTTTGTATTCTTTTATGAAAAAGTGATTTAGTATTAGATAATAAGTTTTATTGCTAACCTGTATGAATATGAAACTTGTAATTGTTGTACCATGTTATAATGAAGAAGAAGTGCTGAATGAAACGAAACAGCGATTGCTGTGCGTGTTAGACAAGCTGAAGTCTGATGGAGGCATTTCAGAAGGAATGGTGTTGTTTGTGGATGATGGGAGCAAAGACCGCACATGGCAGATGATAGAGGCTTTTGCCGGTGATTCTCCTATGGTTGGCGGGTTGAAACTATCAGGCAACCGTGGTCATCAGTATGCCTTGCATGCAGGTTTGAAATGGGCTTCAGAACATTCTGATGCTTCTGTTTCTATTGATGCCGACCTGCAGGACGACGAGAATGTGATTGTGGATATGGTGCGTCAGGTACAGGAAGGAAAGGATATTATCTATGGTGTAAGAAAGGAACGTAAGACCGATACGTTCTTCAAGCGATTCACAGCTCTTGCCTTCTATAAACTGATGCAGAGTGTGGACAAGGATACGGTGCAGAATCATGCTGACTTCCGAATGATGACCAACCGTACCCTCAAGGCATTGATGCAATATCCTGAGCGCAACCTCTTCCTCAGGGCCATCGTCCGACAGTTGGGTTTCCGTGAGGGATTCGTCTATTACGACCGCAAGGCACGCGAGGCAGGTGAGAGCAAGTATCCGCTCACCAAGATGCTGAGCTTCAGTATCGATGGCATCACTTCGTTTTCCGTGGCACCATTGAAGTTTATCACCTTCCTGGGTCTGGCGATGACTTTAGTAGCAATCATCATGATTATCTTTGCCTTGGTGGAGCATTTCCAGGGCAAGACCATCCAGGGCTGGACCTCCATGCTCGTTTCCATGTGGTTTATCGGTGGCATCATCACCACGGGTGTGGGCATTACGGGCGTCTATATCGGCAAGATTTATACCGAGGTGAAGCGCCGCCCACGATACTTTATCGAAGAAAGAGTATAATTATTCAGATACAAAAATGAGGGTGTGTCATGTACTTATGACACACCCTTATTTTTGTATCTAATCACTAATCTTTGTTTATCTGTTCTGTGCGATGTTGGCACTTGTCTTCACAAACCGATAGAAGCCTACCGGATGGCGACATTCTACGAGTCTCTTTACTTCCCAAACCTTCTGCAAGGTATAGTCCTTGCCGAATTTCTCCTTGAAGTCTGGCATATCTCCTTCCGGAATCATCAGCACGCCATCCTGCGGCAATACCTTGTCAAACTGCTGAATCTTATCGCCCAGATAGAAGTTGAGGCTGAAGAAATGCATCATCTCTATCGACATATAGGAGTAAAGCTTACCTGTATCAAACTTCTTTTCAATAACCGGCGCCAGATGCTTGTCTGCCTTCGTGTTGAGCACGGCAGGCTGCAGGGTGGAGTCGAGTGTGATGAAAATTGCGATAATCATCACCAATGTATATCTCATCATTTGGCTTGTCTCTTTTTTCTTGAGAGCCTTGAATATATGATAAGCTCCTATTATAAGAAACATATAGCATACGTAGAATAGGATACCATGAGTAGATTCCCCTATAGCATGGAGCATGGCGACGTTGTCGGCAGTATGCTTGCCATGGAAAATGGTATCTGGTATGCCGCCTGCTCGTATAACAAGCGTAGCAATCACAAGGATAACTGCCAGCGAGGCAATCACGCCGGCATATACCTTGATGGCTCCCATCTTCTCCTTCATCATCCAAACGATGTATTCAGCTATGAGATAAGCCATGAACGGATAGCATGGCAGCAGATAGACGCTGCGCTTGCTCTTAGGGATGCAGTAGAAGAAGAGCACCAGGAGGAAGGCGAGCCAGGTGAACACCTGCAGCGGAGTAGCCTTTTTCGCATTCTTTACAAACTTACTCTTGGAAAATTTCTTCCAGGGCAGGATAAAGAGAGAGAACAATAATAATAAGGTATAAGGCAGCCAACCGGTGATGAGCGTAAGCAGATTGTACCAGGCAGGGTTTTCATGTGACTCGTAGGCCATTTTTCCCATAAAGCGGTCGATATTCTCTTCCTTTACCAGTTCCAGGAACTCGTTGCCACCCTGGAGATAGGCGGCATAGTACCAGCAGAATGGGATAATGAGCGAGAGTAGGGCGGTTAAAGCCATGCGCCATACGACGCCCCAGAAATTTTCTCTCTGTGTGAGCATGAAGACACCCATCACAAAACAAGGCAGGATGATGCCTACTGGTCCCTTGGTCAGCGTGGCACCGCTCATGCAGAGGATGGCAAGCCAGGGCAGTTGATGTTTTCCCTTTTCCCACCAATGGTAGAGCAGATACATGGCTCCCACCATGAAGGCGGTGTTCAGCATATCTACACGGCAGTTGATTCCTGCACGATGCACTTCGAAAGCAGTCAGCGTGAGGATGGCTGCGATGAGGCTGATCTGGGTATCCTTGCGCTTGGCAAAGAATATAAAGCCGCCGATGGTCATCAATATCAGCGATACGGCAGACGGCAGACGGGATGTGAATTCGCTTACGTGTCCGGCAAAGAGCGAGAAGAAGGCGATGCACCAGTGGAAGAATGGTGGTTTGTAAGGAATATCGCCTCCATTATTGATGGGCAATATCCAGTTGCCATGCTCCAGCATGGTGTAGGCAACTACAGCCTCGCGAGGCTCTCCCTTGGTATTGAATTCGGTAAGCCCGAGGAAAGGAATCAGCATCACGATAGCGAGGATGATGACAAACCACAGAGCTTTGTTGTACTTGATGTTCATGTCTTATCGAAGTCTTGTTATATGATTTTGGCTGCAAAGTTACATATAATTATTTGTTTATAGATAGAATAAGGCGGGAATTTTTGCTTTTATTGGGATATAATTATTAACTTTGCAGCCGATTTCTAAAGTAGAATAAAAATGAAACGATATTTTAAGGTCTTGGGTTATCTCCTTTCGGTGCATGTATTGGCATTGCTGGTGATGACTCTGTTCAGATTGGTGGAATTCATCGCCCTGCATGGCATGATAGTAGATGCAGGGGCGAGTAGGGTGATGGCATTTGTCAAGGGTGTATGGTTTGACAATGTCATCGCTTGTTATATTTCGGTATTGCCTGTGGCTGTGCTCCTTGTTGCTGCCAGCCTGGGGTGGTGTCATCGCCGTTTGCTGCGTGGCATCAACATCTGGTATGCGGCATGGTTTGCCATCGCCTTCATGCCTTCGGCAGCCAATACCCCTTATTTCCAGTATTTCTTCAAGAACATCAATTCCAGCATCTTCGGGTGGTTCGGCTATGTAGCCACCACATCGGGCATGCTCTTGCAGGAGTCTTCCTACTGGCTCTATATCGCCCTCTATTTCGTGTTCACGGGGGTGTTTATCTATGCGCTTATCCGCCTGCGCCGCTACTTCGATGGACTCTTCCTTCTACCTAAGGACAATATGCACCTGGTGCAGGTGGGAGCACGTTTCCTCATTTCCCTGGCTCTGGTAGGTGCCTGCCTTTTCGGCATCCGTGGCAGAATGGGCTATAACCCTATCAAGGTGAGCCAGGCTTACTATTGCGAGGATTCCTTCCTCAACCAGCTCGGCATCAACCCGGCATTCAATCTCCTTACTTCGGCGCTCGACGCTATGCGCAAGGAGAACAAGGAGTTGCATCTCATGCCATACGCTGAGTCTATTACGAATACCCGCCAGTGGCTGGGTATTACGGGAAAGGTGGATAGCACGAATATTCTGAAACGTGAGGTGGTGAACGATTCCCTGATGATGAAGAAGAATCATCCTAATGTGGTGGTGATACTGATGGAGTCGATGTCGGCAAACCTGCTGGGCACTTTCGGCAATCAGCAGCCGCTCACCCCAACGCTCGATTCGCTCTATCATCATTCTCTGGCGTTCACCCACTTTTATAGTGCCGGCATCCATACCAACCATGGCATGACGGCTACGCTCTACAGTTTCCCAGCCCTTATGTTCCGCAACCTGATGAAGGGAACGGTAACTCCGCGCCGCAAGGGTATCGCCACGGTGTTGAAGCAGTATGGCTACGAGAACATGTTTTTCATGACTCACGAGGCACAGTATGACAATATGAAGGCTTTCTTCCAGACCAATGGCTACGATGACATCTTCTCTCAGGAGAACTATCCTAAGAGCGAGGTGGTGAACAGCTTTGGTGTGAGCGACCATTTCGAGATGGGCTATGCCCTCAACACCATCAACCAGAAGGCGAAGACGGGCAAGCCTTTCATGGCTACCATCCTCACCGTGAGCAATCATCCGCCATATATCATTCCTGATTTCTTCAAGCCGAAGACCAAGGAGAAGGAAACGCAGATAGTGGAGTATGCCGACTGGGCGATAGGCGATTTCCTGAAGAAGGCAAGCCGGGAGCCTTGGTATAAGAACACGATATTCGTGATTCTGGCAGACCATGGCAAGCTGGTGGGTAAGAGCGAGGGCGAGTTGCCGCAGTCGTACAACCACATTCCGCTCATCATCTTCGGTCCTGGTGTTCCGCAGCAACAGTATGCCGGTTTGGGTATGCAGGTAGATGTAATGCCTACGCTTTTCGGCTTGATGAATCTGAATTATGAGTACGAGGGCTTCGGTGTGGATCTGCTGAAGCAGCAGCGCCCGATGGTGTTCTATTCGGCAGACAACCAGATTGTAGCAAGAGACCATCAGCGTTGCTTCGTCTATAATCCGTCGATGAACCGCAGTTTCTGCTATGATGTGTTGCCGAATGGCAATCTGAAGGAAACCAAGCTGGAGTCTAAGTTCTGGGATTTGAAGACCTATGTCTTCTCGAATATCCAGGCAGCGGAGTATATTGAGCGACATCAGCAATAAAACACGGATATCATCATAAACAGTAATCCCCCACCACGTTTTGGCTGCGTGATGGGGGATTAACTGTTTATATAGTTTTTCTATTTTTTATTGAGGTAAGATATTGCAGTATTCCCGTTTGAACCACAGTTCGAAGACGGGGTCAACCATCTTGAAGCCATCGCCCGATTTCTCAATGAAGTCTCTTTCTACAAGAGTCTTCTTGTTCTTGGTGATGGTGCGTGGAGCACCGAGTCCATATTCTGCTACAACCTGTTGGGCATTGAAATGAGTCTCTCCCATGCAGACGGCACGCAGGAATGCTATTTGTGAGGCAGGCATGCCATCAATATCGGTAATGAACATATCGGCATTGGTATCCAGAAGTTTGGTAAGCTGTGACTGATAGATTTCCTCTGTCACCTCTGTTGCCGTACGTGTCCAGATGAGAAAGCAGAATTGCTGCATGTACCAGGAGTGGCATTGCACGGCATTGCAGATTCGCTCTATCATATCATCGCTGATAGACTTGCCATAATTGTAGAAACTGTCGTGGATGAAAGGCTTCCAGTATTCCTTGGCTATCTTCTTCAATGTCATCATCTGTCCAAAACGGTAGAATGGATTCTTCGAGTTGCCGAATATATCCATCATCATGTGGCGTTTACTGCCATAGAGACAATAGGTCGTACTGTGTTGTCCCTGCCACACCGAACGCATGGTTCCTTCTAGGCGCTTCCAGTCGGGCAGGTTTGCCAATTGTTGGAACTCATCAATGCACACGATGACATGGATGCCTTTTGCCTTGGCAATCTTTTCTGGTAGATTGAGTATTTCTTCGGCACTTTCCTTCAGGGGCTTGAAGTTCAGATTTACTTCTACTGCATTCACTGGGTCGCTGTTGATGGTAAGGCTTGGAGATATGGATTGGATGAACTTTACGATGTCAGCCCATCTCTTTTCCATCGTGGAAGAAACGCCCTGGAGTATTGCACTTGCAAACTTGTTGTAGAACTCTTCCTCAGAGAAAATCTTGAAGGCATCCAGATAGCATACTCTCACATCCTTCTGTTCTTGCTTCAGCTCTTCCATAGCTGCTTTGACAAGTGAAGACTTACCCCATCTTCTTGGAGAAATCAGCATCACGTTGATGCCTCCTCCAAGAAAAGTCTTGAGGTCTCTTCTATCTTCAATTCTATCAATGAAATATTCATTTTCAGCGATAGAACCATATTCAAATGGTATCTTGTTCATATACTTAAAGTCTTGATTCTCTGCAAAGTTACAAAAATATACCCAAAGGTATTATACCCTAGGGTATAATTTATGAAACTTTATGTATTTCTCTTCATCATTATCTCTTTTTCGAGTGTTATCAGCAATGAAATGGTGATATCATCAGAAACAGTAATCCCCCACCACGCAGCCAAAGCGTGATGGGGGATTAACTGTTTTGGGAGATTCAAGATGCCTTATGCAGAAAGTGTAGATGTGCTTTATGCCGAGAGGGTAAGCTTCTGCCAGATTTCGGTGTCGCCACTCTTCAGCTTCTTGCAGAGACCACGCTTGGTCCAGCGGCTTATCATCTTACGGATGGTTTCACGACTGGCTCCGTCGCCACGCTCACGGCTGGCATCAAAGAGGGTGAACTGCTCCGGGAGTTGGGCGAAGAGCAGGGTGTTACGGGATTTATAGACAGGGATTGCCTCGTTGTCCTGCTGCTGCTTGTCGAGGCGCAAGCCAAACATCTCCATCTGCATGGCAAGCACGTAGTCGGCTACAGCCTTGGCAAAACGGATGCAGGCATCGGTCTCCTCTTCGGTCTGCTCCAGAATGTGGAAGATAACGCCACAACGGAAGCCGATGACTGCGGAACGGCGACGATACACATCCATCACACGATCGGCATTCGCCAGGGCGAGTTGCCTCTTTGCTTCGAGCCACTGGCAGAACTCCTCGCACATACGGGGCAGCTCCATCACGCCGTGGCTACGCTCCAGCAGACTTACCGCCTTGAGGATGTTGGCCTCCTCTTCACGTGGTTTCTCATCGTCCTTATCCATCTTCTTCGCCCAGATGCTCTCGATTCTACGGCATACGCCCTTACCCGAAGCCTGTTCGCCGATGATGATAGACATGAGTGCCATCGGAGTCTCGCTGCCGTCGCAATACTTCGTCTTCAGACCGTCGGCGTAGGTAGCGGCAATAGGGAGGGCAGAGAAGAGGGCAGGCACGCGAGCCTCTGGGACTACGCCAGAGAGCGAGTCACGGAGTCCGAGAGGGAGCTGATCTACAGGAAAGTCGTTGAGTGGTTGTGTACTAGCTTTAGCAGCCAAAAGATTCTCAGAGTTTTGAATGGTTAAATTTTCCATGCTTTTAGTGTTTAAACAGTTCGGTTGCCGGACTATCCGGTAATCGGGGGCAAAAATACGACATTCTTTTGTAACCGCCAAATTTCGGCTGGCGATAAGGTCCCAAATTCAGCAGCCGTTCGGAGCAAATTGTGTTAAACAATCTAACTCGCTCTAAATTGGACTTTGATTGAAAATCAAGAATTTGGGCGTTTACCTATATTATACAGGTAACAATATGGAAACGAGCGGACTTCTGCCCGTTTCTGTATTTTGCAATATACAAAGAACGCCTTAATTCGGGGACAAAGATACGATAATTTTCTAAATATCCAATGAATTACGATGAGAATTTTATGGCAATTAGAACTTTTTGTGTTAAATCCTATGCATGAAATGCAGTTTTCTAAGAAAATATTTGGAGATTCCGACAAAAAAGCGTATTTTTGCAGCAACAAATCCCACCACGCCTCTCAACGATGCGTACCACGGTGGGACTTCGCTTTTTATATGGGTATATGAACTACGACAAACAACCGATAAATATAGATGAACAATTAGCCTTGCTCCAAAACAGAGGACTAATGATAGAGGATGTTGCTACAGCCAAATTACAGCTTCGCAATATCAGCTATTTCCGTATCGCTAGTTATCTTCGATACATGGAGCAAGACCGACAACATCATCTTTACAAATCCGGCAGTACATTCGAGCAAGCCATCAACCTTTATCTCTTTGATAAAGAACTACGCCAACTTATATTCAAGGCTATCCAAGATATTGAGATTTCTCTCCGAACCAAGATGATTCAAGTGTTCTCAATGGAATATGGGGCATTTTGGTTTATGGATTCGTCATTGTTCAAGAATGCAGAGTTTTATGAAGGTTGTCTTGACAATATCAAGAAAGAGGTGTCTCGCTCAAATGAAGATTTCATCAAGGAACATTCCGAGAAATATAATTATCCAGCTCTTCCACCCGTGTGGAAGACCTTGGAGGTTGTTTCTTTTGGTACTCTTTCCAAGTTGTTTTGCCTGTTTAAGGACAATCGATTAAAGAAGCAAGTGGCAAGAGAGTTTGGACTTCCTCAATACACTTATTTAGAAAGTTGGATAAGGTGCATTACCGTACTTCGCAATTGCTGTGCCCATCATGCACGTATATGGAACAGACGTTTTGCCTTGAAGCCTCAATTGCCGAACCGACTTCCTCTCAATTGGATTACTCCAAGTCAGAAGCCTATCAAGTTGTACCATCAGCTATGCACCTTATTATATTTGGAACAAACTATCAAACCTTGCATGGACTTGAAAAGTTCTCTACTCAAACTCTTTGCAAAATACTCTAATGTAGATTTGCATGCCATGGGATTTCCGCAAGGATGGGAAAATGAACCTTTATGGAGATAGTAGGCGGTGTTCGGATATAGCTTATCCGAATACCTGTTGCCATAACGTTCTGTTGCTGACGATGATTCTCACATCGGCTTTCATCATTTTACGTTATTTTTAGTTAATCTTTTCCACATCTTACCTTTATCTCTTGAAAATTTATTATTTTTGCAAAGCAATGAATAGTAAACAGACTATAATTGCAGGAACTAGATTGTCGAACTTTTAAAATTTACATAAGAAAAAGAAACAGAAATAAACATAAGAATAAAACGCTAAAGGTTTTGTAATTCCAGGAATTGCAACCTCTCAAAGAGATTAAAAACGGGATTATATAATCCCACTATTATTAACGAAGCGTTTCTGTTGTTTATACCTTGACAAAAGCGACAAATACGAGATATACTGTTGGGATTAATTTAGGGAGAATCACATACAATGGTATCACTTATGGAGCGTGTATTAAGGCTTATTTAATAAATCAGACCTTCGGCTTAACAAGATATTAAATTATGAATAGATTGACATTGGGTTGTTTCGTCTTCATTTTACTAATATTGGGGACTACTTCTGTTTCCTCAAAAGAAGAATATAATATTAAAAATGAAAGTAAAACATACTTGAATGATTCTTTAAAAATCAGTGCAATTGTCCATGATAAAAAGCCTTCATTTGTAACAATTACAATTGAAAATTATGGTAAAAAGCAGATTAGTATTGGCAAGGTTTATGGTTTACTTACATATATAAACAATAGATGGACATATTTGACAAAAGCAAAGAATAAATTTATAAAAATCAATCCAAAGAGCGCTAAGACTATAAGATACAGTCTTTGCATAGAAAAAATTAGAAATTCAGAAATTAGCTTTACTTATTCAGAAAATCGAAAGAACAGAATCAGATTAGATGTGTATAGCAACAATGAATTTATGGGGAAAATTGATTGCGATTTTGCAACGCCTTTTAATGCAGTATGGAGTAAACATGATGGGGTGATAATCGTGAAATACGACTAAAAATTATAATTATGAGGGTGTGTCATAACTCCATGACGTACCCTCATTTTTTGAGGCTAAAAATTCATTGACATTCTGCTACAATCTCTCAATTGTTCATGAATTATATTATGCTATTTTCATTGATAAGTAGATCCTATCTGTATGCTTGGCATTCGACATGCTATTTATAATGGTACGATTATATGTCATAATCCTGTAAACAGAATGAAAAAAGCCGCATCAATACCTGGTTGGGGCAAGATACGGCTTTATTGATAAAATGTGTATTGTCCACATTATAATGGAGCTTAAATGTCCAACATTCTAATGATGTACTTACCATCTTTCTTGATAAACATGAATGGGTTGAAATGCTTATCCTGTGCATTTATTCCATACCCCAAACATTTGTATTCAGCAGGAGCGACAGACGGAAGTGGATATTCCTTAGTCTTTCCGTTTTTCCTATTTACGATGACAAAGGAATATCTGTCTTTTTGGAAGTTGTCTGTCCTTGGCATGCCATGCTTTACAAGACAATAGATGTTCCTCTTGTCCATCTTTACTGTTGTGATGCACTTTGTGAAGTAAGAACTATACAGATTTCCATATTCATGCGTATAAAATTTTGTGGAGTCTGGTGCAATCATAGGAACTGTATCTGTGTCAAACACCATGTAAACCTTATATTTGTCAAGATGAAGGCTATCTGTCACATACAGTTTTCCTGTGTAACCATTTCCATACAAGAAAGTTTTTCCTTCATGTGCGAATACATTATTAAGATAATAATAGCCTGTTCTGCTATTTTCTTGAATACGCTCTAATTTGCCGTAATGTCCATCACACTTTCCGTCATTGATACGAAAAGAAGCTATTATTGGATTGAAGGTCTTATAAAAGCTGCCATTAAAAGGGTCTAAATCTTTCTGTCCTACAATATCCTCTTTCTCAAATCCATCCATAGGCCATGTCAACTTTTCGCTTCCTGTCCATAATTTGTTATTGAACAAGTCGAACACAAAGTGAAGATAGAAATACTTGGAATGTTCCAAATCGAAATCTGGTGAAATCATCTTGCCTGACGTATAATTGTTGATGTCTCGTATCAAGACAGCAGGGGCATTGTAAAAGCTAAAGTTCCATTCGTTGCCTACTTTTTCTCGAAGAATCTTTGGCAGGGAATAGGAAATTCCGATATGAGAAGAGTCCAACATATTTGCAGACAATGCTATGTAAAAGACTTGTCCTTGTTTTACTAAGTTTCTGAAATCCTTATCTGGCACGGAAACAAATTTCTTTTTCTCCGCTTCGTCTGCTTGGAAGAGTCGCTTGAATTTAAACAAACCATTTTCTTTATTAAACAGCATTATACCATTGTTCAGCATGTCGTTAAAAAAAAAGTGTCCATTCTCTATTTTGGGAATATCATATATTGATGATATTTCTACTCCATCTTTCGTGTTGACCTCGATGTCCGTTTGTTTCCATTTTGGCATAGGAACATTTATCATCGCAATCTGGTCTGCCACCTCTTTATATGAGTCTTTCTTATCCAATTCATACATGTGAGGAGCAATTCTCTTTTTACAAAGTACCAACTGCTTCACAAACTCTGCCCCTAAGACCGTATATTGTCCACCTGTGACGAACACGCCTTCTTTTGGAACTAATTTGAGTATATACAATCCGTACATTCCTTCAGAGTTGAAACTGAAGATGTTGCTATAAACTGATTTCGTATCATAAATGTAATAATCAGCCTTATAGTTGTTTTTAGAATTATACCAACTTGCTGTTTTAGAATCCCCATATGCAGTTATTAGTAATAACTTGTTGTTCGGATTATTGCGTTTCAGTTTATCATAAAATGCAGGAATTGCAGCTTCACATCTAAAACATTCAGCAGGACTATAAAGAATTGCAAAAATTGTATCTTCCTTAATGTTTGCTGAATGCAAATAATCAGACAGAAGCCCTTCAGTGTTAGGCTTCTGTCTGATTTGCAAGTCGTTCTGTTCCATTTCATTTATATAATCACGCCCCTGTGCAAATATGGTCGTGCAAAACATAAAGAAAAGGAGTGCTAAAATATGCCTTATTTTCATTCTGCCACATTTGCCTTGAACGTTCCACCCAATTTCATTGTTTCAAGCTTAATATTTGCCTTTGTTTCTGACACGGAAGATGGAGCAAAGAAATTGTTTGTAAATAATGTGTTACCATCAGCATCCTTTACCTGCTGCATCACCAAAGTTTGGTCTTCAAATGACACCAAACTTGACTCTATGGTTCCGCACTTTCTGATAGTTGCTCCCTTGCAAGGATTGTTTGCGTTAGTTGAAGCCTTTGAACCATAGAAAGTAGATACAATCTTGTCTGGTGTAGATGAGCTAAGATCATCATCTGATACTGCTGAAGCCTTAATCTCATTTAAGTTTCCTGCAAATGCAGTACCACACACAATAACGGCAATCATGCCCATGAAAAACTTCTTCATTTTTTTACTCCTTATGCAACCTCTACAATAATAGCACAGCTTGGTCGGGGTCTATTAAAGCCAAGTCATGTAAGTTTACATTTGCAAAAGTAATAAAAAAAACTATTTCATCAAAATGTGTCAATCAAAATATTTTTGTTAATCAATGCAATGTGTTAATTTGACACATATAAAGCGTTATTTTTAACAAAGTGAAATATAACCAACATAATAAACGGTTTGTACTTACAAAATCGTATTTTGTATAACAAACATATACAAAACCATATAATAAGAGGTATGCATATTATATATATATGTCTACCCCTTATTATATAATTTAAGACATTAGTCCCTTAAAGAGGGAATAATCGAGTTCTTTGACATCGTTGAAAATAGTCTTATCAAATAGATCTCTTAGG
>ENA-OPNW01001288-OPNW01001288.1-human-gut-metagenome-genome-assembly--contig:-NODE-1288-length-12768-cov-2.936128_pt1 | contig 12768 bp, 15 predicted proteins | sample MGYA00241540_ERZ501777 | MGnify/ENA primary metagenome ERZ501777 (study PRJEB25962, sample SAMEA2042615) | human gut metagenome | biome: human gut; feature: human-associated habitat; material: faeces...
AAAAAAAAAAAAAAAAAAATAATTACAAAAATAACAAGGGATTTTCAAAGCGTGAAAAAATCTTTACAAAACAAGGTTATCTAAAATAACATTGTTTAACGTGTGCTTTATGAGCTTAATAGGTGTGGGAATGACACTCAAAATGAAGGATACCCACCCCCCCCGTGGGAAATCGGCGCTTTCGCGGTCACTAACCCCACAAAAATTTTTTCTTTTTCTTGTTTTTCTCAACTGTAAATTTAGGTTAATTGTCAAGATTTATTCATTGATTGTTAACACATGTTATTTTGCATAAGTATACAGAGGGATTTGTCCTGAAAAAATGAGTGTAACCAAACACCGAAAATATTGTATTTCGTAGTAGCATATTTATCCTACATATTATGTATGTTAACAATGCATAATAATCCCCTTATTTTAAAGTACTTCTGCATATTTATAGATTTTTTTCTTATCTTTGCTATACAATAGATTGAAGTTAAAATTGGGTTAGGCAAAAAACCACGGGTATGGAAAATTCCGTAAATCACTGGTTTTCAATGACTTAATGAAAAACGTCAATCTTCTACAATGTTCAGAAGTGTGCACTGAATAACCATAATGTGCATTTTTGCATTTGATATACGTTTTTACATATGTTTTTGCGTGTGTTTTGATGTATTTAGAGTAATATTTTGATAAAATTGTGAAATGAGGAGAAAAGAGAATTGATATGAGCAGGAATACAGGATTGATGATAGACACTCTGTACCAGCAGTTGCTTACGTTGTCGAGGAATCCGCGTTACGGTCTTGACTCTCTGCGGAGTGAGTGGGGACGTACCAACGGTGAGTTGTACAACAGCAAGAAGCTTTCTTTCTGCCGTGGCATAAGGGAGCTTGCGAAGGACTGTCCTGTGAAGTGGTACAACGGCAGTTTCTATCTTTTCAACGGAGTGATATACGAGAGGTGTGACGATGATGTGGTGAAGCAGGCTTACAGGCTGTTGCTTGAAGGTCTTGCGCTTGCGAGGATGGTAGACAACGTTACAGTGATGAGGGATGTGTTTCTGGCTACGATAAAGCTGTATAATGTATTGAGTCCGCAGTTTGATGTCGTGGCTTTCAAGAACGGTGTTGTTGATTTCGGCACTAACAGGACAGACCCTCAGGTGATGCCATTCGGTCCCGAGTGGCACGTCATATACTACCACCCTTATGATTTCGACCCCAAGGCGAAGTGTTTGAGATGGCAGAGTTTCCTTCACGAGATGCTTCCGGACAAGACATCCCGTCTGATACTTCAGATGTTCCTCGGACTCGGTCTTGTGCAGAGGGGTGATGCGTATAACAAATATGACGGTAAGACGACTTCCAAGATAGAGCTGTGCCTTATACTCCTCGGTACCGGAAAGAACGGCAAGAGCGTAGTGTATGAGGTCATGAGTGCCCTTTTCGGCAAGGAGAGGATAAGTTCCATGGACTACGGGGCGTTGACTGCGCAGGGAGACGAGGGAATGAGAGGTAGGTTCCCTATAAGGAACGCCATCTTCAACTGGTCAATGGACTCTGACGCGAAGAAGTTCGGCAGGGGAGACAACGGAATGTTCAAGAGGCTTGTCAGCGGAGAGCCTGTCCCTATGAGGGAATTGGGGAAGAATATCCTTGAGACCCGCAGGCTTCCGTATATGATCTTCAACATGAACGAGCTTCCTTTTTCCGAGGATGCCTCTTTCGGATTCATACGAAGGCTGCAGTTCGTGAGCTTCAACGTCGTGGTGCCGAAGGAGAAGGAGGACAAGGCATTGTCTTCAAAGATTGTCTCTTCCGAGCTCAGCGGAGTCTTCAACTGGGTCCTTCGCGGTGCGCAGGAGCTGAGGAAGCGTCGTTTCGTGTTCCCGGAGTCAGACTTGAACGACAGGCAGAAGCTGTTGAGTCTGATGAGCAGCCAGCCGATCACTGCCTGGGTAGCGGCTTACGGTATGCGTCCGGGCAAGGAGGCGCAGAACGAGATTGGCGTTGAGATACCCGCTGCGAAGATGTATACGAGCTTCACTACGTTCTGCAGGGATAATGACGTTGACGAGAGGGACATCCCTTCCATACAGCGTTTCGGCAGGCTTATGAGGGACAAGGAGCGTTTCTTCAAGAGGAAGACACCTTCCGGAATGGTCTATAAGGTGTACGGAGCCACTGAGGATAGGATTATGGAGCAGGTGTTGCTTTCCGAGCTTCCTGTGAAGAAGGAGGACAGCGAGAGTTTCATCAGAGACGACGACTGATATGAGGATTTCTGAACATAAGAACAACGCCGCGGAAAGAGCGGCTGAATCAGAATTGCGTATGGTGGAAATGGAATTTGGGAGACCTATTCTCTATGTAAAGGATGTCGAAATAGGGTCCGAAATCAAGAAAGCAGGGGGCTTCTTAAAAGAAAAAGGTATTGATGTGAAAAAGGGTTATTTCAAAGGAGGCTCATTCAGTCTTAGCTACGACCTTACTGTTGAAGACCCGGAAGAGATTAAAAATTTTATCTTTGAGACTATTTACGGGGAAAGGATAAAAGCCCTCGTCGATAAGCTCAATGGGGAGTGGAAATCTAAATTATACAAGCAATGAGCAGAAGATACCGCAACAAGATGCCTCCGTTTACTCCAGACCATGAGCACTGGACGAGGAAGTCGAGGTCGTGGAAGGCTAAGGTGGCGTACAGGAGCGAGGATGAAGCGTGGGAATACCTGCAGCTGAATCCGAGACTTGCCGGACAGGGAATGACAGTATACAAGTGCCATGTATGCAGTATGTGGCACATAGGGCATAAACCAAGATGATCTTAAAGAAATGGGAGATTTGGATTTTTTCAAAATAGAAAAGGAGTGGATTAAGGATGTGTCGCCGATGAAGACCTCTTGTGATAAGATAAAGGAAGGACATTGCGACGCTCTTTCCAGTGTGATAAATAATGCGAAAGATGCAGCAACGGCGCGATACGTGTTGCTGCAGATATTCAACTGGTTCAAAACAGATTTCAAGCAGTTGCCGCTCTTTGAGGCAGACCCGTTTACCGATTGTTTATGCAACGGTATATTGAATGAAATCTATGACAGGATGGGAGAGATTACAAGAAGAAAGAGGAGAGCCGATGAAGAAGGGATATTATGAATATGAGAACGGGATATATCCACGGAAATTGTGGGTTCATATCGGCAGGGATTTGAATAAATTGATAGAAACCTGCTTTGACGGGTGCGAGGCTCCCGATGTGGACTATGGCGGTGTGACATACAGTAATGCCGTCAGAAAGAGCGACAGCAAATACGGAGTACTTGTTTCATTTCCGAGTACGAAGGATATGACGATGAAGAATTGTTGTCATGAAGCATCCCATGTTTGCGACGGAATAGAGGAAGCCATGGGTATGGAGCATGGCGATGAGGCTTCAGCGTATCTGATAGGCTGGATAGCATCCTGCATCAACAAGGCCCGTTTGGGTGTTGGTGATTTTATAGAATTAAAAGATAAGGAGAAATAGCTTATGGGGCATTATGTGGATTACGTAGACTTTAGCATTTTAAAGGGTAAAACTCTTATATCTGTGGAAAAATACTCCTACAACGAAGACCATTTGATATTTAAGACTTCTGAAGGTGATATTTATCTTATGGCACATCGTCAAGAGTGTTGTGAAGATGTATATATTGATGATGTTTGTGGTGATTTTGCCGACTTGCTAAACGAGACGATATTGGTTGCTGAGGAGTTAAGTTGTGATGTTACAGAAGAAGATAGGCGCATTGACAATTCCTGTACTTGGACTTTTTACCATTTAGCCACGTTTAGCGGAGATGTAACGGTTAAATGGTTTGGTGCAAGTAATGGTTATTACTCTGAGAGAGCAGATCTATTTAAAATAAGCGATAGTACTTACGATAGTATTGAAAAGGGTAAATTTAGCATGAAATTATTAAGGCCGTATTTGGTATGAAGAGATATATAGGAATAGACCCCGGCAAGCACGGTGGCATCGCAGTGATGGGAGCCGACGGTGAGGTGCTTGATGTAGTGAAGATGCCGGAAACGCCGCAGGATTTGCTTGACTTCCTGGAGCAGTACAAGGACGACAGCTTCTGCACACTGGAGCGAGTAGGCGGAATGCCTGGCAACGGCGGCAGTGCGATGTTCAACTTCGGCAAGGGCTACGGCCACCTGCAGATGGCGCTTCTCGCCCTGCATATCCCCACTGAAGACGTCACGCCGAACAAGTGGGAGAAGACATACCAGCTTGGCAGCAGCGGCAAGTACACAAAGACAGAGTGGAAGAACAGGCTAAAAGCAAAGGCCCAGCAGATGTTCCCGCATTTGGGAAAGAAGATAACGCTTTCCACCTGCGATGCCCTGCTTATTTGCGAGTACGGAAGAAGACAGAATTTATAACATAAAAAAAGAGGAATATGAAATTAGAGTTTGGAGTAAAAGTCAAAGTAGGCAACTACTACATCTTGAAGTATGCCAAAGGTCTTGGCAAGAAAGAGCTTAGCCGTTTGAGAAACGCGTCAGGCATCCCCAGGAAAGTGCAGAAACATCTTAGCAACGGCCGTACACTGCCTTTCATCAAGGTAGGTACAATCAGCGGTTCGTGGTCGGTTGAGTATATCATGGGCACATCCATGTATGACGCCATCGATGCACTGCGTGTTGTTATGGACGAAGCCGGCGAGAGACAGTTGTATGGAGTAGAAGCCAAGAACGCCGAAGCCATGTTCGTTGCGATGTTCGCCGACACCACCGTTGTAGGAGACTACGAATACCAGGTAGCCAAACAGAAGCTCCTGTCAGAATACCTTGACCGTGCAGGCAAGGAGCTGAACAAGAAAGCCGATGCCGGCAAGAGCGACGAAGAACTTCGCAAGGAGAACGAAGCCGCCGTTGAAGAAACCGCAGCGAGAGAGACCCACGCCAATACCCTTCTTGACATGGCAGAAGAAATAATGAGAAAGGAGACAGGAGATGATCAACGGAATTGACAGACTTGTAGAAATCATAGAAGACCGCTACGCTATGGAGCAAGCCATGCGCATTATCCTTTGGTCTTTGGAAACCAGACAACTTCCACCAGAAAGCAGCCTTCCGCTTTTCAGTGACAGTCTTGTGAACGAAACATTCTTCGCCATTCTTGAGCGCATCACCGGCAAGGAATACAAATAAAAGAAGGCGATGCTTCACAGCACCGCCTCAACTGAAAATTTTAGAATTATGAAACGAGGAAAGCTCCCCGCTCATTAAAAGTTGTTGCAAAAGTAACCAATTCTTCCACTTATTCCCAATTGCCTGTTGCCTTTAACATTAAATTAACTATTTTCCCCCTTTGCAGAGATTGTTCTTGAACAGCAAGCAATCCTCTTTGCATGTAGGGTAGTCAACCGGCAGATGAAAGTGAATTGTATTGTTCTCCGTATCAATCTCATCCTGCTTAATCTTGTTGTAGTCAGCTTCAAGCGCCACAATCTTCATCCAGTCCGTAGAGCCGAATTTAGCCTTTTTCTCAGCCCTTACCAGTTTTTTGAGAATAGTCTCCTTTGAAGTCTCCTTCGCCAGTTCCTCAGGAGATATTTCATCCCCTCTGCTTTTCTCCTGTTGTTCCGCCACGCGCCTCTGCACCGAGCCGAGCGCCTCCAGCTTGTTCATCTCCCTTTCAAGCTCCGCTTTCTCCCAGTTCAGCCCTGTTCCCTGGAACGCCACGCTCCATGCATCACGCTTGCACCATCCCGCTGCTCTGAGGTCAGCGTAAATAAGATATTCCGGTGCCTTCATTCCATACGATTTCGCTGTTTTCAGCGCCTGTACCGTCAAAGTATATCCATCCATCACAATTATCTTCAAGAAATTAAATCATTTTCAAAAACAAACTCCACATAGCACACGCACGACACGTGGAAAGGCGGGAACGGGTCCGTCCATTTGTGAACATAAGAACACTCATAGTCGCATTGGTCGCACGGAAAGCTCGACCCCCGATGCACACGGAATCCGACAGCCCCCATCTCCATGCCATAGTCCTTCTCTGCCAGTCCCCACGCCAATGCAATCACCTGCGTAGAGTTTCTGACGATGTTCCTGTATGCATTGCGGAAGACACCCTTTCCATAAGAAGGCGTAGCGATGTTGACATCCTTTCTCCTCGCCTTTGTGATTACCGAAGTGCGGTAAGGGTCCTTGTATCCCGTCCTTATAGCCGAAAGAATCTGCTCCTCCTTGTAGTCCATCATCACGCCAGCCTTGACCATTCTCACCATATCCTCTGCGAAATTGTCGAGATACGTCATCATCCTCTCGTCAATCGTCTTTCCGTAAACCTTCCCGGAGAGCAGAGAGGCGATGCCTTTCCCTTCAGTGCCGAGAAATTCAGCCGAAGCGAAAGCATAAGCCTCCGTGTACTTCTTGATATTCCCTGCCGCCCCCTTAGTTATTTCCCTCGCCTCTTCAAGCAGCTTATCCTGTCTGTAGAGCTTGTTTCCGCGTCTGTATTTTCTCGCCGCTGCAATGATGAGCTTCGCTTTTGGGAACAGTTCTTTCTGTATTCTTCGTTCCATGTTTCTGAGAGCCTGCGCCCTTTTCGCCGCATATTCAGCCCCACGTCTTTTCTCGTCCATAAGCATCAATGACTACGGTTGTAATCCTGCCAGTTGTTGCGTCCGTCCCAGTTTCTGTTTTCGTCATATTCCTTTCCGGACTTGTTCGGTCTTCCCGCTTTTCTTCCGTTACCGGTATTTATGTCGCTTCCCGAAGACTGTTGGTTTATCTTTGCCGCTTCCTTCTGTTGTTGGATAGCGTTTTCCGTCTCGTTGTCCGCCCTTTCAATGTCCATAAGCAGATCCTGCTGCTGCTCCTCCTTCTTTTCCCTCATGATGCGGGTAAACTCATCATTCTTGCTGAACTTGGAATTACGTTCCGAAGCCGTCTGTTTCGACAGGAAGCTGTTCTGTACCGCCGTTGCGAGGTTCGTCACCAGCTCCGTGTCATTCTGATGCACATACGGTTCAATCCATGCGTTTACAGACAACCCCGTCATCGACGCCATGCAGTCCTCCTCCGTTCCTATTCCGAACTTGCAAATACGCACAATCTGGTCGAGGAACGGCTGCAGTTTCTGTGCATCGTTGGTAGCCATTTCTATAGCCGGAGAATACAGCAGTTTCAGAGCGACTCCAGGCAAGTCACCCGATTTCAGCTCAGGAGGCTTTACAGTGAATGACAATTCATAAATAAGGTCATACGATTTGTTCAGCTGTGTTGCGAAAGCGTTAGATGCATCCGTTCCGTTGAGGAACTGTGCTTTTCCGTCAGGGTCGGTGATAAGAATAGTCTTAGCCGCTCCCGTATTGTCTCCTGTCACAGAAATGCTCTCTCCGTCACCCGTCAGAGACAGTATAGGGAACGCATACGCCTTGTTGTTCTCGCACAGGTAAGCATACGCCTCCTCATAGTCTTCAATGTTTTTCTGCACCGGGCTCCAGCATGGTCCGTCATCATTCCTTTTGTAAGCCACAGGCACGAACAGGAATCCGTGCAGTTCCTCATTGACAAGCGTATAGTCGCTGATTCCGAAAATCCTCGCTATCCTTACGACCGTATTAGCCAGTTTCCCTTTACCGAGTCCCTTCTTGAACCTGTAGAATTTCCTGTCATCCCACACTTCGACCCATTCAGTGATTTCCTTTCCGTCATCATCATAGTCGTAGTATTTTCTTGCGAAAGCTGCCATCTCACCTGTCAGCGAGTCATAATGCGGGTATAAGATGTCCCCGTTATCGTAAGACAGAGTTTTCATTCCAAACCTCTTGTTTTTGTCGAAGAAACCCACAATAGCCCCTTCGGCGACCTTCATATACGCACAAACCGCTTCGAAGAACCTTATCTCGACGTTGTGTGTCAGCCATCCCTTCTTGAACTTGGAAAGCAGTTTCAGGTCATTTTCGATGCCCTTATCGTTTTCGCTGTCGGTAAGTTCAAACTGGATGTCATTTCCCGTCACGTGCAGTACATGCTTCACCCATATCAGGAACTGGAATGCGAACGCCGTCCTCATTATCTTCTGTACGTACCATTTCCCGTCCTCCGGGTTCTGCTTGTATATGTCAGGATATTCCTCCTCATCCCAGATGCGGTGTCCCGAAGGATAGAACTCCCTGAGGAAGTCCGCCTGCGTCTTTATCCTCCTGTAGAGCGTGTCCTCCGGCATCGAAGGGTTCTCCTTGTCCGTCACCTCCCTGTTGAACAGGTCGTGTTTCATGTAGCCTTTAGGCGTCACTTCGAAGAACGGCTTTTTCACGAGCAGTTCCCTCAAATCCGTTACTTTCAAATCCTCCATAATCCTTTAATATTTTTGTTTTTAGTTTTTGTGAGTGAGAAAATCATCATGTATATCAGCGACTCGAAGAAGTCAGGTGAGTGTCCGACATATTTCTTCGCCTTGGTCTTTGCCAGCAGGTTGAATCCCTTGTCATCCCCGTTCTCGTCACGTCGCAGCATTTTCCTCTCCTTCTGCAGAATCTGCCTCAGAGTCCAGTTCTTGAAGCCGTCACCAGAGAATTTCCTGTCAAGCAGCCCCCTGTCTATTGACAACCCTTTGTCCTTGACAAGCCTGTAGAACAGCCATGCGCATTGCGATTTCAGGTTCTTATACAAGTATTTCACCCCCTCCTGTTCCTTTTTGTTCTTCGCCATCGGTGCCGCCTGGTTGTTGAACGGCACAGCCTCCGGCATGAATCCTTTGAGATACTGTCCGATACCCTGCAAGTCGTATGTGAAGTTACACTCCTCCACTCCCCACTCCCTGAGTTTCGTCTGAATGCACGACACCAGTGTCTTTGCGTCGAGTCTCAAAACCACAAGGTCCTTGATGTGGGATCCTTTCCAGTGCCACATCACGAAGTTGTCGCCACCAGTGAAGGCGATGTCCGCCGATGCCCTGTCGATACCGTCCCCCTCCTGCTCTGCGTTTTCAAAGATAGCCTCCATGTCCGCCATCTTTATCAAGTCATCGCCCGCCGCTTTCCAGTTCCAGTTAGCCTCAAGGTCGCGCATTCTCTGCTCCTCGTCCTGCTGTGCGAGGTTCGCTATATACGAAGGGTCGGTAGAAATCAGCTTTATGTTCTCCGAAACGTCAGCCCTTATGAATGTTGCCGATTTTATGAACACGTCATATTTCGTGTACCCAAGCGGTTCATAGCTGTCCCTGTATTTGTTCCATAGCCTGTCTATGAGGTATGAGCACTGTTCGTAGACCTCCTCTCTGGTGTTACCCCAGTATATCGAGTCCGGAGTGTCGCCGTCCATAAAGCAATACCTTATGACACCATCACGTTCAGGTATGATATATCCGTCCTCATCCACCCACCAGTCGATGAACTTCCTCACCCAGGATTCCGGGTCCGGGTTGCAAGTGATCCAGAATCTGTTTCTTATGTGCGCCGCGTTACGGTTGTTTGTGAGCAAGTATTTGAATTTCTTGTACGGGCACTGCGTACCCTCATCAATGCAGATATATGCGAACTGCCTTCCCTGGAACCTGTCCTTGAAGTCCTGGAACGACCCCGAGTAATACGAGAATTTCAGCCATCCTCCGTTAGTAAAGTTCCAAGTCATGTCGTTCTGTGACTTGTTGTAAGTACCGAACTGCGAGAACAGCTTGTAAGAGTCGGTAATCAGCGACTGCAAGTCATCCTTCTCCTTTCTGACAATAACCGCGTGGAAGTCAGGGTTCTTGATGTCCTTCAATACCTCCATTAAAGAAGAGAAAGACTTTGAGTTGTGTGTGACGACAAAGTCTTCGACAACAAATAGAGAATCAGAGTTTTCTACCGCTATGCAGCAACAATTCTGCTTTTTTACAGGCTTGCAACTAACTATAGTCCTTACAGTCTCTTTCTTGACATAATTGAATTTCGCTATCCATTTGTGCTTAGATATTCTGCGAACATAGCAAACAGACCCAAGACTATCGACAAGATATTTCAAGTCCATTGCCTTCTTGCGTGTTCTGAATATTCTATAAGCATATTTCCCCTTCTTCTTCAAGTGGAAACGCAAAAGCATTTCAAGCGTAGACTTTCTTTCGGCAACAGAAGCAAATCCGCAACTTTCGTTAAAGCTTACAGGTTTCACGCAAGGAATTTTCACGTCATATCCCTCGTTGATATACTTTGATATTTCACAAGCAAGATGAGGAATACACGTTCTGCTTCCGTCTATGAACACATTCCATATATGGTCATCAGAGCAAGTAATTCTTGCTCCGTCTGCCAATCTTATTTCATAGCATTCCCTGTCGGGATATTGCAATAATCCCAATACATTATGCCTTTCCCCGTCATATCCTATTACGGCATCTCCATAATTGAGCTTCTTCAATGCCACAAACCCATGCGGAGTAAGCACCTTGGTATTCTCTGCGAGCGGGCCACCTCTTGAACCTCCAACGATTTTGATGTCAGCGTTGATAGAGAGCATACGTTCCTGTCCTCCACGCTGCGCCACGATTTTGAGTCTGTCAGGATGCTTGCGGTCAGCGTCGCGCAGAGATTGTATGTACTCCTGCGTATAAACAGGAGCTCCATTGTCAAGTTTAAGTCCAGTAAAAGTCTCCATTTAGGTATATATATACATTCTAAATGCAAAAATATTGAATTTTATTTGTATAATTGCATATTTATACATATTTTTGCGATGTAAATATTTATACTTATGCATTCCGGGGAAGCACCCTGATGTAACCGACACAAAAACTAAACATTTTACACCATGACAAGGGAAGAACTCTTGAACCTTGTGAACAAGGAAGTAGACACTACCAAGTTCACATCATTAAGCCAGAAGACCATCAATGAAGAACTTGATGATGTCCTGGAAGATTTCGGTGATGACGAGGAAGCCAATTCCAAGATAGTCACCAAGTTGGCGAACCGCTTGAAGCGCATGGACGGCAACCTTCACAAGAACGTCTCCGACGAGATTAAGAAGAACAGAGCCGAGGCAGAGCGCAAGAAGAAGAAGGAGGAAGACGAGCGCCAGAAGCAGGGAGAGGGAAACGTAGACGACCGTTACCAGGCACTGGAAGATAAGCTCAACAAGCTCCTTGCCGCCAACGAAGAGCGAGACAAGCGCGCAGCAAAGCAGGCCGCCCTTGACTCCGTAAGAAGCGGTTTGAAGGACAAGTTCAGCAAGGCGAACCTTGAGATGAACGACTTCTTCCTTGAAACCGCGCTTTCGAAGCTCGCCGTTCCAGACGATGATGCCGACATCGCAGAACTGACGGCGAAGGCCGAGAGTATCTACACCACCGATTACAAGCGCGCCAACGGCGGTGCCGCCATCCCAACCAAGCATGTCACCCCCGGCAATGACACCGGCAAGGTTGACGACCATGAGTTTGACGACATCATAGAGCGTAGGAAGCGCCGTTTCGGGAAGGTAGACGAAAAGAAGTAACAGAACAAACAAAAACAAAAAAGACTGATTATGGATAACTCTATGAATTACTACGACCAGATGCTCGCCCAGGGAGCCGTGATGAACGGCGGTGTGATGCTGCAGGCCGAAGGTTCCATCGGCGGTCAGCGTTATGTATTCGCCGGTCTTGAGGCCCTTGTCAAGAACGCTTTCAACCGTCCACCAATCGGCGGTCAGCTTGCCAATCCGTTCCCCGGTCCCGCCAAGATCTACGCAGGAGACCTCATCGAGCACGACCTTGGCATTGTAAGCGGAAAGGGTGCGACAATTAAAGTGCTGAAAGCCTACGAGGTGGCCAAAGCAACCGGAAATGCCACAGACACGGTGATATATCTCACCCGCAACGGTTTCGTCCACATCCCGTTTGTCGGCGACAACATTATGATAGGCCAGAAAGACTTCAAAACTAAGGGCACCGGTGTTACCGTGACCAAGGTAGAGGCCGAGACAGACACTACAGCCGGTGACGTATGGAAAGTGACCCTTTCCGCCACATTAGGCACACTGAGGGAAAAGACAGTCCTTGTCGAGGCAGCCGCAGCAGGTGACAGTGTATTGCCAATGGTTACAAACCCTAACTGTTTCGCCCCGAACGACTACGACCTTCCGTTCTTCGACCTCGGAGGTGACAAGTATCACAAGCCCCGTTACAACATCAACTTCTGCATGTTGCATCCAGACCTTGTGATGTGGAAAGACAGGATGGGTCCCGTATGTCCGGCCGTTGCCGCCATGAACAAGAGCTTGTACCCAGAGTTCTGGCGCATTTAACCAACGCAAAGTATAACGTAAAAAGATTGTAACAGGATATGGGAAAATTCAATTTCAACGATTCTCGAATGGCCAAGTTTTTCTCTTCGAAGATAAACCGTGACTATTTGCAGACATACATCAACACAGAAGGCATCCTTCGCAGTAACTACGACTGGTATCTCACCCAGGGAACCATCGCCACCGACGTTACTCCTACCGACAACAAGGGACTTGCCACCTTCTCGGTGAAATCCCGCGAGCTGAAAGCCGCCACTCTGATGAACCTCCGTGCTCCGCTCAGTGAAGGCTATCAGAAAGAGAAGGGTAACATGAACTGGTATACCGCCACCATCCCCGACTTCGCCGCCGACGGTTTCCGCGAGACCGCCACAGAGCGTTGGTATCGCATGAAGATGCTCGGTGAGGAGTTCGGTGACGACGCCGACCTCGTGGACGAGTATACCGACAAGCTTCAGGACCTTGTTGACTCCCTGAACAGTACAATGACCTTCATGACCGCCCGCTTAGC
>ENA-OPNW01001292-OPNW01001292.1-human-gut-metagenome-genome-assembly--contig:-NODE-1292-length-12745-cov-1.969976_pt1 | contig 12745 bp, 11 predicted proteins | sample MGYA00241540_ERZ501777 | MGnify/ENA primary metagenome ERZ501777 (study PRJEB25962, sample SAMEA2042615) | human gut metagenome | biome: human gut; feature: human-associated habitat; material: faeces...
GAGAAAGCCGAATAGGGGCTCGCAGCAGGAAAAGGAACTTCCGACGCATCCCCATAAACCGCGGCGATGCTACTTTTTTGAGCCTCACTCCAAGAAACGGGAGAGGTTAGGGTCGGGTTCGAAGCCATGTAGGATTCTATTGTCTTATTCTGGGTACTGCCGATATTTGTAAAAGAAATCTCATAAGAAAAGGAATAAGAAGACGTCGAGAAGGAATAATTGAAATCCAAGATTCCTCCTTCTTTTTCTTCTCCCACCAGGGTTCCTTTTGTCAAAATCGTATAGCCGTTCGTGGAGGACAAATTAATGCCAAGTCCCGCGATATAGGCAAACGTGGCAAGGGTGTTCTCGTGGGTAGAAGCCCAGGTTCCATCGCTTTTCTTGCGGAAAGAGGCGTTATCGGACAATAAGCTCGGCGAATATAGCATCAAGCTCGCATGATCGGAAGGAGATAAAGACAAGGTATTGCCGAGTTGGACTTTGTCGTTTTCTAGACTAAAAGAAAACATTCCTTGATCCGCCAAAGTCATGTAACCAAAGCCACTTCTAGAAGTATCATCGAAACTGCGATAAACACAGTCAGGACCATAATAATAGGTCGTGCTTTCTAATGTTGGGTTTACAACCGTAACATTGCCCTCTTCTAAAAGACGAAAGTTTTCGTTGAAATCTTCTTTAGGAACAAAGGGGGCTTTTGGTTCGGTTCCACAGGAGCATAGAAGGGTAAAACAAGCAAGGCTAAGGGGTAAAAAACGTTTCATAAAAAAGGCCTCCAAAGGGCTAGGGGTTATCTTATAGCAAGAAAAAGAAAAAGGAAGAGGGATTTTCGTCCTCTTCCTTGTTTAAGGAAGGGTTATTGTTTTTCCTTCTTCCGGGGAAGATAGGAAATCCATTCTTCGTTTTCGTCTTCCGTCGCACGGTCCAACATGAAATCATAGACCGCATCACGTAATTTCTTTTTTCTTTCTGGGAGAGAAAGTGACATATCCGGATAGATAGGGCGTCCCACGTGAACCGTCATTCGGGGCGATTGGTTGGGGCGGAATTTTCTTTTGCGATAAGTGACGCAGAAAGGAACAACGGGAGCGCCCAGTTCCGAAGGATAGACAAAACTTGCATCCGTGAAGGGACGAATCCGCGTGGAATAGGGCCAAATATGGGCTTCCGGATAGATGACGATGCCATGCCGTTTTGCAATATGATAACGAATCGCATCGACGAATCTTTCGTGTTCTTCAGGGGATTCTGGAACTGGCAGGCAGCCAATCATTTGAACCAAGGTGCGGATGCCTTTGATGGACATCGCATCACGGTCGGCGATAATGTAGCTTCTTTTGCATCCGCTCAGATAGCATTGGACCAGCCATCCGTCGGCGATTTGGGTGTGGTTCCCATAATAGAAGGCTCCTTCGTGACGGATTTTTCGGAGGTTCTTCTTCCCCTGGATACGGATTCCGTAGCCAATTTTCCCCACTAGCCAAAGAATTGGTTTAGCAATCAACCAATAAACCAAAAGGGAGCCAAACCAATAAAACGGGTTTTTATGGACGTATTTAAAATTTTTAGGCAAGGACTTTTTGTTGATATCGTTGCCTGCGAAGTCATCGTTAAGCGGGTCATCGTAATAAACAATTTTATGCGGTTGCATGAGGTTTTTCCTTGGACTCTAGTCTATCGGCTTAGGGATAAAAAGGCAAATTATTGGATTTTATGTAGAACATCCTCTAATTGATCTAGGCCATCCGTTATAATTTCATAAACAATCGTATAATCCGTCTTGCCATATTCGTGTACGATACCATTTCGAAACCCCATAATTTGGCCCCACGGAACCAGAGGATGAGAATTTTTAAATTCTTTTGAAATCCCTTTAATGTTTTCAATCAATTGGATAAGTCGGAACATAACGGCATCCACCAATTCATCGTTTAAAACGAAATCGGAATAGGATTTATCACCAAGGTATTTTTTGATTGCAAATAGGTTATCTAAAGCTTTTTTGGCGTAATAGGAATCGTCTTTTTTATTATCCATAAATCTTAATTCCATCCTTCATAATTTCCAAAAGCAGATCCTGATTATCAGTCAAATTATTCAAACGAATCAAATCCACCTTTTTGTGCAAGGCATTCCGAATATCTTCGTTTAACCCCACAAAGGCAAAACCGGTTAGTGAAGTGGACACGCAAAGATCCACGTCGCTAGTTTCCGTGGCGTATCCTTTCGCGTAGCTTCCAAACAAATAGCACAAATTTACTTGGCTTTTGTATTTTGTTTCAAACAATTCAGCAAGGGTGTTGCGAATAAAATCGAGACTGATCAATCCTGTGGTTTCCGTGATTCCAAATTGTTTTTCCATGGATTGCATCATCATTTGGCGTTTCAGCGAATCTCCATAACCTTCATTCGTTTCGTAACGAATATAGGTACGAACCGGGATGTTTAATGCGGCGGCGACTTCTTTTTGGGTTAATCCGTAATGGGTTCTAGTTTGAAGTAATGTCATATTTTTCTCCACAACTAATTTACCAAATTTGGCAGTTGAATAAAATAGAAATATGCCATTTTGTCACTTTGAAATAGTTATGAAGTGCCATTTTGTCAGATTCTAAAATTTGGAAATGACAAAAAGGGGCGTCGAAGTTATTCTCAAACGCCCCTTTTACATAGGACTACTTCTTGAGTTCGTCGAACTTCTCTTGCATCGTTGGATTGTTCTTGGTTAGTTTTTTGATGGTCAAATCCTGCGCCTTGTCGTTAGCCAGGCGGAGGTTACGCTCCGAACCAATCAAATTTTCCTTTACCTTTTGGAGGTGGGAGATGGTCTTATCGATTTCCTCGACGGCCGTGGTGAATTTTTGGCTGGCCAAAGAGAAATTTCTAGCAAATCCGGTCTGGAATTCTTGCAGATTCTCTTCAAATTTCGATACGTCGACGTTTTGGCTTTTTACTTCGATGAGTTCCTTCTTATAGGCCAAAGAATTCTTGGCGGCATTAGCCAGCAAGGTAATGATGGAAAGGAAGCATTGCGGGCGGATCACATACATCTTCTTATAACGATAGGAAACATCGACGATTCCCGCGTTATAGAATTCGTTCTCTGGTTCGAGCATCGAGACGAGAACGGCATATTCGCACGCCTTTTCGTTACGGTCTTTATCCAGTTCCTTGAAGAAGTCTTCGTTTTTATGTTTGGTCGCCGTTGCGTCATTTTCGTTCTTCATCTCGAACATGATGGAAACGTATTCCACGCCGTCTTCGAAATCGCGGAAAATGAAATCGCCTTTGGAACCGGATTCTTTGCTGACTTCGTTGTCCTTTTCAAAGTAGGCGGCAGGGAAAGCGCCGCAGCGAATGCGATTGAATTCATTCATGCAGTGCTGTTCTAGCGTTTCGCCAACAAGCTTGGTCGACATACGGATTTTCAAATCCTTGTAATATTCGATTTGTTCATCCTTTTGTTTTAACTGGAGGTCGTATTTTTCTTTGGTCGCGCTTAGTTCCAGTTTGGCTTCCTGTTCCTTGACTTGGAGGATGTTTTGGAGTTCCGAAAGTTCATTCTTTTTAGAGTTTTTTACAGAAACAAGCTCTGCATCGGACTTCTCTTTTTGAAGAGCCAATTCGGCTTTTAGTTTTTCAATCTGGAGTTCAAGGTCCGAAAGCTTTTGGGCCTGTTCTTCTTTTAATTGGGCGGTCAAAAGATCTTTTTCTTTTTCTACGGCATCTTGAAGAGCCTTTTTATCGCTTTGAAGCAACGCGATTTCTTTGTTTTTGGCTTCCAAGTTCTTTTGGAGATCGAGTTGATGCTCTTTCTGGGTTTCGCTCAATTGGCTTTCTGCTTGATGAATTTTCAAGCGAAGTTCTTCCATCTCCTTGTCCTTGGCATTGGCAAGGGTTTGCACCTTGAGTTCAGCCTCCGCGTCCAGCTTCGATTTTAAAGCGGAAACTTGAGTTTGAACCTCCTTATCAAACTCCTTGTTTTTAATTTGAGAAAGCAACTCGTTGTAGTCGCTTTCGCTGATTTGAATGACGGCCCCGCATTGTGGGCATTTGATTTCTTGCATCGATATAAACCCCTTTCGTTTTCTTAATTGTAACACCCCATTTTCTCTTCAATGGATTGGAAAATATACAGCGTATAAATTCTAAGGAAAAGCATCGATAAAAAATAATTAGTCCGTAAAGATAATAAAGGTTTTATCGTTAGGGATTCCAATATTTATGACATTGTACAAGAGATTGGATTCCCTTTCGGTTTTTTTATTTTGCAAACCCCGTTGTCAAGACTGTCTTGGAAGAAAAGTTGATTTCGTTATTACCGGTTTTAGCAGTCCTCCGGGTTTTTATCCGATTTACTTCCGTTGTCTTTGGAGCACAGCACTTGCAAATGGCACGATACTCCTTCCCCCGTCTTTTACGATAGGAATGACATGAACCAAATCAAGGTCTTGCATTTTTCCAACCGAAAATTGTTTAAATATTGCATTTTTCCACCCAGATTTCATTCTATTTTTGCACTTTTCCAACTTTTTACAGGATCCAATATTCAAGCAGAGAGGGCTGCGGAAGGAGGGAATTGCCTTTTCATCAACTCTCCAGAAAGTAAGGCACAAAGTCTCCAATGTTTGCTTTTTCGTGCAAATTTAACGTTTTAAAGTTTGCTTTTTCGTGCAGTTTATCGCTTTTAAAGTTTGCTTTTTCGTGCAATAATCTTCTTAAACAATCGACGATAAGGGAGTTTTTATGTTTAAAAGAAAAATTTATGAAGAATTGATTAAGTGGAAGCGAATCTCAAATGGATCAACCGCGCTTTTGATCGATGGGGCAAGACGTGTCGGAAAAAGTTACATCGCAGAAGAATTTGCCAAGAATGAATACAAAAGTTACATTCTCGTCGATTTCGGCAATGTCCCAAACGACGTTCTTCATTTATTCGCTCAAGAGAGTTCAGACCTTGACCTATTTTTTGCAAAGCTTTCCGCCTTTTATGGCATCAAACTTTTTAAACGCGACTCCCTCATTGTTTTTGATGAAGTCCAACAATTTCCTAGAGCAAGGCAACTAATCAAATACCTCGTCGCTGATGGGCGGTACGACTACCTTGAAACCGGATCGCTTATCCGATTAAAAAAGAATGTGCAGGACATCATCATTCCCTCAGAGGAAGAACACATCGAGATGTTCCCCATGGATTTTGAAGAGTTTCTTTTAGCAAACAACGTGGGAAAGGACGTGATTTCTTATTTGAAAAAATGTTTTGTGGGTCAAACTCCGCCTTCGGAGGGAATTCATAAAACGATCCTAGGCTTGTTTAAACGTTATTTGCTTTCCGGTGGCCTTCCGGACTCGGTAAAGGCTTTCGTGGAAGCAAAAAACGTCTATACCATGAGAGAAAACCAAGCCCTGACCTACAAATATTATTCTGATGATGCAGCAAAATACGATAAGGAGCACTCCTTAAAAATAAGACGCATCTATGATTATTTGCCCTCCTACATGGAAAATAAGGTCAAACGGATTCAATTTAAAAAGATTGAGGATGCTCCTAAAGCTTCGATGGGGCGTTATCAGGACGAGTTTGATTATCTCCTTTCTTCCGGGTGCGTATTGGGCGCGAAAGCCATCAGCAATCCCGTGTTCCCTCTATGCGAATCCGCGAGCAAAAATCTAATCAAACTCTATTACAACGATGTTGGGCTGCTCACGAATCTTTTATATAAAAACAACATTGATGCAGTCTTAAACAAGGATAGTGGCGTGAATTTAGGAAGCGTGTATGAAACGGCGTGTGCCATGGAACTTTCCGCGCATGGGCACGATTTGTATTATTTCGATAGCAAGAAGGTAGGGGAAGTCGATTTTTTAATCAACGATTACGAAAATACGTCGATTCTCCCCATCGAAATAAAATCAGGAAACGATCAAAATAACTTTAGAGCTATACCCAAGCTCGTAAAAGAACCTTACAACCTGCAAAAAGGGTACATTTTTGGGAATGAAAACGGGATTAGTAGCAAATCCAATTTGGTTACCTTTCCAATCTATATGATTATGTTCCTATAGCCTTGTTCTCGGTAGTTAATATAGATAAAACAAGAAGCGGCAATAAGATTCGCGGGAACAGATGGTTCCCTATCCGATGGTGATTCCTTATCGCCTTCTTTGATGTGAGAAATTAAACGGGGTCGAGATAACAAATTCTTGGTTCTTGGCAGGTGAAATCCAATTAATGGTCTTACCATCCTTCCTTCTTCGCGTTATCCTTAAACCAACAGGAGGTTTTGTTTATGTGCACCGGCATCGCTTTTCAAACCAGAGATTTCTATTTCGGACGGAATCTCGATTATGACTTCTCCTACGGGGAAGAACTCGTCATCGTTCCTAAAACGCATCCCTTTTCTTTCCGGAATGGGCGGCATTTAAAAGAACATCATGCCTTGATGGGCATCGCCCATAAAGACAACGGATATCCCTTGTTCTATGATGCAATCAATGATCAAGGCCTAGGGATGGCTGGTCTAAATTTTGTGGGCAACGCGGTTTATGCCGAAAAAGACCCCATCGATAAAGAAGCAGTTGCTTCCTTTGAAATCATTCCGTTTATTTTGCTTCAGGCCTCGAATCTAGAAGAGGCCAAAGAGTTGCTTCGTCATTTAGATATCACGTCTACTCCCTATAACGAACAACTTCCACCTTCCTCTCTCCATTGGCTGATCGCCGATAAAACGGGGTCCATCACCGTGGAACGGACGAAAGACGGATTGCATGTTTATGACAATCCGGTGGGGGCGTTAACGAATAATCCCCCGTTCCCGATCCAATTATGGAACCTAAAAAACTACGCATCCTTATCGGTGACCGATCCTGAAAATAAATGGAACAAGCAGCTGGATTTATCTCCTTATAGCCGCGGCATGGGAGCAATGGGGTTGCCAGGAGACTTATCGAGCCTTTCCCGTTTTGTTCGCGTCTGCTTTACCAAAACCCATAGCATTTGCCAAGAAGACGAACGTTCCAGCGTTTCCCAATTCTTTCATATCCTTGGCTCGGTAGAGCAAGTTCGTGGCTGTTGCGAGGTTCGCCCCGGGGAATTTGAATACACGATCTATTCGATTTGCTATAACGCGTCCAAGGGCATCGCCTACTTAAAGACCTATGATGGAGAGACGATTGAACGGGTGAGTTTTGAAGATAAGAAGTACTTTATTTGAATCGATTTGGCATGGGCATAGTATTTGCCTTTTTCCGCGTTTGGTGGAATGATAATCAAATAAATTCAAAAAAATGAGGCGAACGTGTTTTAAATTTGAAAAGTCGGTCGACATTGTTTCGCATTAAAAATACGATGATTTCTGCGGTTTTTGTGCGATGATCCAAAATTCGTCCTTTAACATCCATTTGATAAGTTCAAAGATTTTGAATTTATAAAAAGTAGTGACGAAGAAATGGGCTTCAGCGTTTGAAGGGGGCGGGGCGATGCGACTAGGAATTACACAAACATCTTGCAACTCCCTTCGCGTTTCCTTGGTTGACAAAAAACGTTATTGCATTTTTCTGTTTTTAATCATTCTAGCGGGAACGCCAACGACAATTGAAAATGGTTCAGTACTGTGAGTTACAACAGCGCCGGCCCCAACAACGGTCCCTTTAGCAATCGTAACGCCTCTTAGAATTGTTGCATTTGCCCCTATCCAATTGTCACCTTCAAAAATTATATCGCGATCTAAATCAGCAGCTTTGTCCTTGTCTTTAATCATGTACATAGGCATGTCTGTTATTCTAGTTTCGTGCCCACCCGTGATAATAGTAACATTCGGTCCAAACATTACACCATCGCCAATTTTGACTTGGGCTTTTGTGCAAATAAAAAGGTTGTCTTCTCCAATAAAAACATTATTTCCAACCGATATATTGCTTATTCCGGCAAATTTTGCCCCTTTTCCAATTTTTACGTTTTTGCCATGACGTTTGAAAGATAATTTTATAAATGGTGCAACAAAAATTTTAAATGATACATTTGATATTTTTTTAAAGAAATCATAGATAGTCATAAATAGATTATTACGTTTCATTGTTTGCTATTGTCAAGATAAGTAGGCGGTATTTCTTATTTTGTAATCACCCAGTTTCGCGTTTTGTACAAAATCATCGGAAGGCCAAAGTTATGATCCAAGCGGAGAATGCTTTTGGCTCTGATTGTCTTTCTTCAATTTGACGGCGTGCCCGGGACATCAAAATATGCCAACGCGTCGCCTTTCTTGACCGATGGGCCGAAGGCGCATGTTTGCTTAGGGATTAGTGACGCATGTTATTAGATCGAAATAGATATTTAAAATATTGCTAGGAACAATATCATCTATATACGATTTCATAACTTTATCAATGTTCCATGCGCTCATTTCTTTTCTGATTAATTCATCATCAATTTTAATTAATGCATTTTTTAATTGCTCGTTGGATTTAGCATCGACGATAATCCCCCCTTTATTTTCTAGCATATCGGTATTAGCGCCAACGTTCGTTGTTATAACGGGGAGTCCTCTCGCCATTGCTTCTAATAGTGCATTAGAGAATCCTTCTGAATGTGTAGGAAACAAAAAAACATCGGATTTATCGAGAATCTGGAAGACATCATTAACAGAAAGATTGCCGGTTATTTCAACGTTTTGTGGAAAATGATTTCTGTTTGGGTATTGTTCTGTATATCCACACGCAAGGGTAAAATGCAAATTAGGGAATTCCTTAGCGAGGGTAATTATTTCTTCAATGCCTTTTTGCTTTAATAAGTGTCCGACAAAAGAAACATTTTCAATATGCTGCTTAATCGTTTTGTTTTTGACAACACAATTCTTTTGTAAAAAATTCGGTACAATAAAGCATTGTGTTTTCGCGTTTTTCAAAGCACTAACAAAATGATTTGATTCTTCATTCAAGACTAGTACACGTGACGCTAATCGTATATTTTTTTTAAAGAAAAACAAACCAAACTTATTATTGTTGATTTGGTCTTCGATGTTGCATCTACAATGCAAAACAGTGGGAATGTGTTTTTTAAAAATCGCTTTTAAAAACACGTGATCTCTGGCACAAGCAAGAGGCGTACAACTAGTATTTAAATGAACGACGTCTGGCTTGAAATCATCAAGTTCTCGTTTAACGTTTTTTAATATACGAATGTTGCAATTAAACTTTTTGAAAATGTTTTTAGACCTAGCAATATCTTTGCCATTATTGTCAACTGGTATGCTATTAACAATTCTTATTTCAACATTTTGTTTTTGTTTTAACGCTTCAGCAAACCGGGCTGTCCAAATGCCAATACCCCCAAATGATGCTGAACACGGCAATGGCGATACCAGCAAAACTCTTATTTTTTTATTTGAATTATAATCAGTATTAGACATTATTCTTGTACCACTCAATAGCCTCGTTTAACCCACGGGCAAAATTGTATTCTGGATTATAGCCTAGCAACTTTTTTGCTTTGGAAATATCCGCATTGCTATGTTTGATATCCCCTTTTCGATCAGGACCAAATTTTGGTTCGATATTTTTATTTAATGCTTTGGCAAGAGAATGGTAAATATCGATTAAATATTCTCTACCTCCGTAAGCGATATTAAAGGCTTGGCCTGCCGCTTCATGAGGAGCCAAACAAGCTTTCAAATTAGCCTCAATAACATTTTCGATATATGTAAAGTCACGAGATTGTTTTCCATCCCCATTAATTGTCGGTTGTTCGTCGTTTAATAATTGCTTAATAAACTTCGGAATAACCGCAGCGTATGCGCCATTGGGATCTTGTCTGCGACCAAAAACATTAAAGTATCTTAGGCCATAGGTATCTAAGCCATAATGCATTGTGTATTGTTTGGCCCATTCTTCATCGCATCTTTTGGTTAACGCATATGGAGAAAGGATGTTGCCTTCTCTGCCTTCTGTTTTTGGAAGATTAGGCTCATCTCCATAAACAGATGAAGAAGAAGCGTAAACAAACTTTTTAACACCTTTTTGTCTTGCGGCTTCCATCATGTTCAAAGTACCTAATATATTGTTTGCACAGTAAAATTGAGGCATTTCAATACTTCTTGGGACGCTTCCCCATGCCGCTTGATTTAAGACAAAATCAACGCCATCACAGGCTTTTAAACATGTTTCAAAATCTTTGATGTCGCCTTTGACAAATTCATAGTTTGGATTATTGATAAACAAATCAACGTTGGCTTGTTTTCCGGTTGATAAATCGTCTAAGCATCTCACTCTATAGCCAAGATTTAAAATGGCTTCACACAAGTTAGAGCCAATAAAGCCTGCGCCGCCAGTGACCAAAAATAACGAATCCTTAGGAAATTTTAAATCTTTATATCCCATAGGAATCATAATCTCCAGTATTTATAACCGAGGGCCTCGAGTTCTTTCTTGTTTCTTGCCCCTTTAACATCAATAACGATGTTTTTGGAATTGTCATTATTTTTGAACATTTTGTGGATTTGTTCATTGGTCAATTCTTTGAATTGCTTATGCATGACTGCAATGATTAAGCAATCTAAATCTTTGAATTCAGAAAGATTTACCAAATCGATGCCATAGAATTTTTTTGTATCTAGTGCATCTGCGACCGGATCACAGACTATTGGGTTGATGCCGTATTCTCTAAGCTCCTTTAAAATGTCGTTAACTTTAGAATTTCTGGCATCTGGACAATCTTCTTTGAAGGTAATGCCTAAGCAACCAACTTTTGCATTTTTAATGGATACATCTGCTTTAATTAATTGTTTGACGGTTTGTTCAGCGACATATTTGCCCATATCATCATTGATTCTTCTACCGGAAAGAATGATTTGAGAGTGATAACCAAATTGCTCCGCTCTATACGTTAAGTAATATGGGTCAATGCCAATACAGTGGCCACCAACTAATCCTGGTCTAAATGGCAAGAAGTTCCATTTTGTTCCGGCCGCTTCCAAAACCTCTAATGTATCAATGCCCATTTTGTTAAAAATAATGGATAGCTCATTCATAAAGGCGATATTGATATCTCTTTGTGAATTCTCGATAACTTTTGCGGCTTCCGCGACTTGTATAGAGGATGCCCTATGCACGCCAGCCGCCACCACTATTCCATAGACATGAGCGATTTCATCTAAAGAATCTTCGTCCATGCCAGAAACAATTTTTTTAATGGTTGTAAGTCTATGGACTTTATCGCCCGGATTAATTCTTTCTGGGGAATAGCCTACTTTAAAGTCAACGCCACATTTAAGCCCGGATTCTTTTTCTAAGATAGGAACACATGTTTCTTCGGTAACTCCTGGATACACCGTTGATTCGTACACAACGATTGTACCCTTTGTTAAGTTTCTGCCAACAATTTCACTCGAACTAATAACGGGTGTTAAATCAGGAGTAGTATCATCATTTACCGGTGTTGGAACCGCGACGATGATGAATTTGGCTTCTTTTAATCTCTTTTCATCGCTAGTCCAGTCGACTTTAGAGGCTTTGATTTCTTCGTCGCCCACTTCTTGCGTCGGATCTTCTCCTCTTTTATAAGCTTCAATTTTGGCTTTATTAATATCAAAACCAATTACATCGATGTGCTTTGAAAACTCGACGGCAATGGGCATGCCGACATAACCAAGACCAACCAAAGCAAGTTTTGATGTTTTATGAATTAATTCTTGGTAAATTTTTGTCCCCATAATTTTCTCCATGTTTCTAGTTTAACTAGAGTCTTTTTATATTATTTCAACCTATATTTTATCCCAAATATACTGGGAGTTACATTAAGTTTGTGAAATTGAGTGATCGGTTTTCTCTGCGTTCTAAGGGATGCGATGTTAGTGCAGACGTTTCGCCAAATGGCAACGTCGGATTTGGACGCCTCCCCTTCCGATGGAACGTATCCCAAGAAGCGAGAATGAGAGGTAGGAAAGAGACGATGGATTATTTCAGAGTATTACCCAAAACCGATTTCACCGCTTTTGAAAAATCCATGTTCCGCCTCTGCAAATCCTCGAAGGCGGTATGGGAATCGATCAACGCTACGGAAAAAGGAAGGAGAGGCTTGTGCTCGAAATGAGTGAAGAAGAGAAAAGGAAAATTACCCTTTGACGGGCGGGGACGGGGCAATACGGCTAGGAATTGCTTAAACATTTTGCAATTCTCGCTTTGAGAGTATTTGGGGCAACAAAAGAGAGACGTTTCCCTATTTTAACCTGTAAAAAATTTTCCCAATTAGCCCAATGATACTAAATTTTTCAACTTTTATATCGATGACTTCATACTTTCGGCTTGAATTATATGTATGAATTCCCACAACCTTTCTTTTTAATAGTTTTGAGGCTTTTTCACAAGATATCTCAAGTATAGGTGAAATAGAGGGCTTCGAATCACCTATAACTAAGTTATTGAATATAAGGCCCTTTCCATAGCCTTTTTCGCAATTTTGTGTTGGGAGAATTAAATCCCCATTTTTATTAACGAAAATGTTTCCGGCTGCTCTTAATTTTTTGTTTTTATCTTCAATGGAAAAAAACAAGTTATATGGCGATTCTAGGAAACTACTTGCTTGGTAAAAATGCAAGAAGGGCAAATCTGAAGAATTGCTGTAACATAAAATGTAATTTTTATAAAAAGTGGAGTCAACAACGTTGACATCGCTGATCAAGACCTTTGTTTTTTCAAAACCTTCATTTAAATTGTCGCATCTATAAAGGGCCAAACAATTATCTCTTTTTGTTTC
>ENA-OPNW01001293-OPNW01001293.1-human-gut-metagenome-genome-assembly--contig:-NODE-1293-length-12738-cov-5.811795_pt1 | contig 12738 bp, 10 predicted proteins | sample MGYA00241540_ERZ501777 | MGnify/ENA primary metagenome ERZ501777 (study PRJEB25962, sample SAMEA2042615) | human gut metagenome | biome: human gut; feature: human-associated habitat; material: faeces...
CCGATCGCCGATGGCGTGAGAGCGGCCGCTGTCGCACACCCAACGGCTGTTGACACGGCACGCTTGCGCAACGTCAATGATTCCATTCTCAATGCCACGGCCAAGATACGGAAAAAGGTGCGGCCGAAATTCGTGCCAGATCCCAAGCGGGCCTTGTGGCTCTCGCTCGTGTTTCCTGGCGCGGGGCAGATCTACAACCGGAAATATTGGAAACTCCCGTTTTTCTACGGCGGATTCCTCGGTTGCACTTATGCCTTCAAATGGAACCAGCAGATGTATCGCGACTATTCGCAGGCTTACCTCGATATCATGGACGACGACCCCAACACCAACAGTTATCTGGACATGTTGCCGCCGCGATATGACATCACGGGGCGCGAAGACCGATTCAAAAACATCTTCAAGCGCAAGAAGGACTATTACCGCCGCTATCGCGACTTGAGCGCCTTCTGCTTCATCGGGGTCTATATCCTTTCTGTCATCGACGCTTATGTCGATGCGCAACTCTCGGTTTTCGACATCTCGCCCGACCTCAGCATGCGTCTGGAACCGGCTGTGATCAACAACGGCAACGGACTCCCTGGCCGAACGCCTTCTTCTTATGGCATCGGTTGCAACCTGTCGTTTTAGGGGTGTTCTATAAATTAGCTTGAGTCGATTTTACATTTATCGCGAAGCAGATTGTTGTATTTCAAAGACGAGCATAGCGAGCTATGTGAGTCTTTGAAATACAGCAAGATGCGAGTGAGAACTGTAAAAGCGGCCAAGTCAATCCTAAATAAAGAATCTCCATTAAAACTAATTTATAGAACACCCCTTTAAGTAATGGTAAAACAATAGCTAAACGGAGGATGAAGGGACGGCTCTTGATTCCGCATTTGCGGACGGGAGCACCGTTGATTTAGGCCCATTGCCAAGATAAACTGGCAGGGGCTTCCCTATTTTAAAAAAGAACAAATCGCATTCAATGAAACGCATTAAAGTATTTCTGCTCGCATTGGCTTCCTGTGCTTTCTGCACGACGGCTTCTGCGCAGAACGTCAACGAAATTACCGTCAATGACGACCGAAGCGGACGCAAGGAAGTCATTGAACTGCCAGAGGGTATGACGCTCAATGCCGATTCCCTGCTCAATGAGTGGCACGCCAAGAAATATCTTTATCCCGACACCACTTGCGTCAATCCGGATTACAATCCGCCTTTCCCAGAGGAGGTCTACCGCGAGCGCCTCGGACGCATTCCTGCCGTGATGGAAATGCCTTACAACAGCATCGTCCAGCAGTTTATCGACCAATATAGCGGACGCTTGCGCCGCTCGGTGTCGTACATGCTCGGCGCCGGAAATTTCTATATCCCCATCTTCGAAGAAGCGCTCGACTATTATGGTCTACCGCTCGAATTGAAGTATTTGCCAGTCATTGAGTCGGCGCTCGAGCCAACGGCTGTCAGCCGCGCTGGGGCCGTGGGCCTCTGGCAGTTTATGCTCGCCACAGGAAAACGCTACGATTTGAAAGTCAACAGCCTCGTCGACGAACGTCGCGACCCCATCAAGTCGTCGTGGGCTGCCGCCAGGTATCTGCGCGACCTCTACAAAATTTATGGCGACTGGAACTTGGTGATTGCCGCTTATAACTGCGGACCAACGAAAATCAACAAGGCCATCCACCGTGCCGACGGCGTACGCGACTATTGGACCATCTATCCTTATTTGCCGCAGGAAACGCGCGGCTATGTGCCAGCTTTCATCGCGGCCAACTACATCATGACGTACTATTGTGAGCACAATATCTGTCCGATGAAAACGAAAATCCCTGTGACGACCGATACAATTATGGTGTCGCGCAACGTACACATGGAGCAGATTTCAGCGCTCTGCGGCATCGACGTGGAGGCCATCCGTGCGCTCAATCCGCAATATCGCACCAGCGTGATTCCGGGACAGACGGAGCCTTGTGCCATCCGCCTGCCGCAGGAGAAAATCTTGGCCTTTATCGACCAGAAAGACTCCATTTATAATTATCGTGCCGATGAACTTCTGACGCGCCGCGCTGTGGTGGCGGTCAGCGAACCCAAGGCGGAACCGACGCGCAGCTCCCCGGCGGCACGCCATAAGCGCAACCGCAGATCAACGGAGCGGACGGCCACGGTGCGTAAGGGCGATTCGCTCAGCACGATTGCCGCCCGAAACCACACGACGGTTGCCAAAATCCGTAAACTGAATAAAATCAAGGGTAACATGATTAAGCCTGGTCAGAAAATCAGAGTGAAATAAATATGCTCATGCACCTGCCTTCCGAAGCGTCGACGCATACCATTAGTAATGGTGGCCGAATGCTTCGGGAGGCAGGTGTGTTTTTCTCGCAATTGGACAATGGAGGGCGGGCAATCGCCGTTTGGCGGCGGGGCCCGTTGCGGTCACAGAAACGCTTCTGCCATTGTCTTGGCCAAGCCGTCGTCTTGTCAAACAACATAATAAAACCTTCGCGCCATGACAGACACTAATACTCCGACGCTTACTCCTCAGGAACAGAAAGATGAGGAACTGATTCAAGCTGCCTTCCAGCACTTGATTGATACATATTTGGCCACCAACCACCGCCGCAAGGTGGAAGTCATCACCAAGGCCTTCAATTTCGCGAAGCAGGCCCATAAGGGGGTGCGCCGTCTCTCGGGGGAGCCTTATATCCTTCACCCCATTGCCGTGGCGCAAATCGTGTGTGAGGAAATCGGACTGGGCTCCACTTCCATCTGTGCGGCCTTGCTCCACGACGTGGAGGAAGATACCGATTATACCAACGAGGACCTCACGAACCTCTTCGGCCCGAAGGTGGGAAATATCGTGGAGGGACTGACGAAGATTTCTGGCGGTATTTTCGGGGAGAAGGCTTCGTTGCAGGCTGAAACGTTCAAGAAACTCTTGCTCATGATGAGCGATGATGTGCGCGTCATCTTGATAAAGATTGCCGACCGCGTACACAACATGCGCACGCTTTCAAGCATGCAGGCCCGCAAGCAATATAAGATTGCCAGCGAAACGCTCTATATCTTCGCCCCGATTGCCGACCGCCTCGGTTTGAACAAAATCAAGACGGAACTCGAAAATCTGAGTTTCAAATACGAACATCCCGATGAATATCATCGCATCGAGCAGCAGTTGGCTGAGACGCAGCCTGAGCGCGACACCATCTTCGACAAGTTTACGCCGCCCATTTGCCAGCAACTCGACAAAATGGGCATCAAATATACGCTGAAAGCCCGCATCAAAAGTCCGTATTCCATCTGGATGAAGATGCAGAACAAGCACATCCCCTTCAGTGAGGTGTATGACCTTCTGGCCATCCGCATTGTCTTCGTGCCCAACGACCGTAAGGACGAGGTGGATGAGTGCTATCGCATCTACGGTGCGCTCACCAAAATCTATAAACCGCATCCTACGCGCTTCCGCGACTGGCTTTCCAATCCGAAGGCCAACGGCTATCAGGCGCTCCACAACACCTTCATGAGCAAGCAGGGTAAATGGATTGAGGTGCAGATTCGTTCCGATCGTATGGACAACATCGCGGAGCAGGGATTTGCTGCGCATTGGAAGTACAAGGATAAGGATGCGCCTTACGACGAGAGCGAGCTCGACCGCTGGCTCAATTCAATCAAGGAAATCCTTGATGACCCGCAGCCGGATACGCTCGATTTGCTCGATACTATCAAGCTCAATCTCTATTCCAACGAAATCTTGGTGTTCACCCCCAAAGGCGACCTCAAGAATATGCCCGCTGGCGCCACGGCGCTCGATTTTGCCTTCTCCATCCATAGTTTTGTGGGATGCCACTGTTTCGGCGCGAAGGTCAACCATGTGCTCGTGCCGCTCAATTATAAGCTCAAGAGCGGCGACCAAGTGGAGGTCATCACCACCGAGGCTCAGCATGTGCAGCCAGAGTGGCTTGACTTCGTCACGACGGCAAAGGCCCGCAACAAGATTCAGGCTATTTTGCGCCGCGAGCGCCGCGAGAAGAGTCAAAAGGGCGATCAGTTACTCCGTGCTTTCTTGGAGAGGAACGACGTTCAGTGTACGCCGGCTGTGCTGGACAAACTCATGCGCTTCCACGGATACACTGTGCGCGACGATTTCTTCCTTGCCATCGCCGACGAGCGCATCATTCCCAATGAATGTGACCTCGACTGCATCAAGGGAAAAGGCGGCAAGGACAGCTGGTGGCGCCATATTCCGTTTATCGGCAAGAAGTCGGCCGACAAGGGTTGTGTCATCAACCACATCGACAACACTGATTTCGTCAAGAACATCAATCGCAAGCAGACGCTGGTGGTCAACGAGGAGACGTTTAAGAAATGCGTCATTGCTCCTTGCTGCCGCCCGATTCCTGGCGACGACATCTTGGGGTATATCACGCCGAAAAACGAACTGGAAATCCACAAACGCAGTTGTGCCACGGCCATGAAACTCAAGACGCGCTATGGCAATAACATCATTGCTTGCGATTGGGATATGCACCGCCAGATACCGTTTGAGTGCCGCCTGCAAATCAGCGGTGTCGACAGTCAGGGCGTTCTTTACACGATTGCCAGCGTGCTGCATAAGCAGCGCAACAGTCCTGTGCGTCGCATCACGCTCGAAACGAAAGACGGCCTCTTTGACGGCACGCTCGACATCGTGGTCTACGACACGTCTGACGTTAAGAACATCTGCGACTCGCTGAGCAGTATCGAAAATGTCACGAAGGCCGTGCGCGTCGAGATGTAAACGGGCAGTCGCTACCTTTTCCCCTTAGTAATTCTTTCACCATTACTCAAAGAAGAATAAATCGTGTTGCCGCTTCAAGCGCGGCAACCCTTAATACCACAAAGAAACCAATGAGTCTCAGTAAATTTGAAAGTGAAGTAAAACATTTGCCACAGGCGCAGGAAGCCATCTACGCACGTTTTGCCGACTTGCGCAATCTCGAAAGCTTGAAGCAGCGCATCAACGACCCCGCGTTGGAAGAAAAACTTTCCTCGCAGGTGCCTGCCGACAAGTTGGCAGATGTTCGCAAGTATATCAACGACATCACCTTTACGCAGGATTCCCTGCAACTCTCTACGCCGATGGCGCAGATTGAATTGCGCATCGTTGAGCGCGACCCGAAGTGCATCAAGTTTGCCAGTGAAGGGTCGCCCATCCCACTTTATGTGTGGATTCAGTTGCTGCCGGAGGGTGAATGCGCCACGAAGATGCGCGTCACCGTTGGTGCCGAGGTGAATTTCTTTATGAAGGGCATGGTGTCTAAACCCCTGCAGCAGGCAGCCGACGGTTTGGCCAATGTGCTCGCTGCTGCGGCGCAGGCGCCGATGCAATAGACTTGGTGTTTAGAAAGAGCTTAATTTTCAGACGGAAAATGAATAACGAAAACACGCTCCACGGAGCGAAACTTTGGGAGAAGTCTGTTCATGTGACGGAAGAGATTGACCGCTTCACGGTCGGCCATGACCGCGAACTCGACCTTTATCTGGCGAAGTATGACGTGCTTGGCTCTATAGCACACGTCACGATGCTACACAGCATCGGCCTGATTGCCGACGAGGAATTGCCCGTTCTTCTTCGCGAACTGCGTGCCATCTATCAGGTGGCGGAGTCGGGCGACTTTGTCATTGAGGATGGCATCGAAGACGTGCATTCGCAAGTGGAACTCATGCTCACCCGCAAACTGGGCGACATGGGGAAGAAAATACATAGCGGACGCTCGCGCAACGACCAGGTGCTCGTTGACCTCAAGCTTTTCACGCGCGACAAAATCCGCGAGGTGGCTGAGGCGGTGCGCGACCTCTTCGCGGAACTTCAGCAGCAGAGCGAACGCTATAAGAACGTGCTCATGCCAGGCTATACCCATTTGCAGGTGGCCATGCCCTCCAGCTTCGGTCTTTGGTTTGGTGCCTACGCCGAAAGCCTGGCCGACGATATGCTGCTTCTCGAAGCCGCCTATCGCATGACCAACCGCAATCCGCTCGGTTCTGCCGCCGGCTATGGTTCTTCTTTCCCGCTCAACCGCACGATGACCACCGAATTGCTCGGCTTCGACTCAATGGATTATAACGTGGTCTATGCCCAGATGGGGCGCGGAAAAAACGAGCGCAACGTGGCCTTCGCTCTCGCTGGTATCGCCGGCACGGTGGCCAAACTGGCTTTCGACGCTTGCATGTTTAATAGTCAGAATTTCGGTTTTGTGCGCCTGCCAGATGAGTGTACCACGGGGTCGAGCATTATGCCCCACAAGAAAAACCCCGATGTCTTTGAACTTATCCGTGCCCGTTGCAACAAGCTCCAGGCTTTGCCAACGCAGGTGGTGATGATCATGAACAATTTGCCTTGCGGCTATTTCCGCGACTTGCAGGAAATCAAGGAAGTCTTCCTGCCAGCCTTCGACCAATTGCTCTCCTGCCTCCGTATGGCCACCTACATCGTGGCGCGTATGCGTGTCAACGAGCATATCCTCGACGATGCGCGTTACGACCTCATGTTCTCCGTTGAAGGGGTCAACCGCCTCGCTTCTGAGGGCATGCCTTTCCGCGATGCCTACAAGAAAGTGGGACTTGACATCGAGGCCCACCAGTTCACGCCGAACAAGGAAATCCACCATACCCACGAAGGCTCCATCGGCAACCTGTGCAACGACCGCATTGCCGCCCTCATGCAGGCCACCTATGCCCGCTTCGGCTTTGAGCGCGTGAGCGAAGCCGAGAAGAAACTTCTGGGCGGAGAGTGATGGCATATCCAAGGGTGTCCTAAATATTCTGGTTGGTAATTCCAGATGATTCTGTCGGGCAATCCGCCTCCCGTCGACAGACCGCGTCCGATGGCATACATCTCTTTGCGCCAGATTACTTAGGACACTTTTCCTATTCTTAGGCCCGCCCTTCCCTGTCTTTAGCACATCCATTCCATTCTTTGGCCCACCTTTCCCAGTCGGTACACAATAAACTAAACTCCAATGAGATTGCCGTTTAAACACATAGCATACCTTCTTCTTGGCTTCTTCATGGCTTCTTGTGCCGATGATATAGAAGACCTTTATGCCCCCTGGCCTGCGAGGTTTGTGTTCAAATATGTCAATACCACCGCCCCCTTGCGCTCCGCTTTGACCAATCCCGGCCAGTTTTGCCTGATTTCTTTCCCCAACGGGAAGTATCTGTTTAAGGGCAGCGACGGGAAGGAAGTGACATATACGCCGACTGCCACATCTGGTTATATCAAACCCTATGTCCATCTTTCCGGTTTCGTCGTCGGCAGTCCTGCCATTCCCGATTTTACGGGGCAAACCACGGTGGCCTACGAGTTGGCCTGCCCCAATTGCTACGATAATTCCGACATTACCCGTCCCCTTCATTTTTCTTCAATCTCCACCCTGCAATGCGCCCGTTGCGGTTGCGTTTACGACCTCAACAACGCTGGAAACGAGCAGCACGGCAAGAGTCGCGCCCTTTATCGTTACCGCACGGTGCAATACATCGTGTCGACCAGCGCAATGAGCATAACCAACTGACGGCTTGCCCGTAAAATATAGGCATTTAAAATGCTTAAGCCCCGTAAGTTTTCCACTAAAAATTTGGTTGTTTCAGACGTTTTAACTAAATTTGCCCCTATGTCGGTCTGCCTTCAGGCAGTATTTTGACATACAAGGATATAGCAAAGATGACTCCGCCCCTTTATTGCTGGGGCGTAGGCATGTTTTGGCTTTCCAGAAACCTGCGCTTGCTCCTTTCTCAGAAAGAGGCTGAGGCTCGGTTGGAAAGCAGAAGGAAATGGCAGTTACATAAGCATTTCCGTTATCCGAGAAAACAAATCAACAGAATCCGTATGATGCAAAGCCGTTGTGCCGGTTCCGATGTCAAACATGGGGAGGAACAGCGGCCGGTGATTAGTGCGCCATACCGAAGCAAGCAACAATAACGTAATGAAAGTCTCCATCATAACAGCCACCTACAACAGTGCCGCTACATTGCGCGACACGTTGGACAGCGTGTTGGCCCAGACTTATCAAGACATAGAATACATCATCGTAGACGGTTTGTCGGCCGACGGCACGCAAGAAATAGTCAAGGCTTACGAACCGCGCTTTGGTGGACGCCTACGTCTGGTCAGCGAAAAAGACAAAGGGCTTTATGATGCGATGAACAAAGGCTTGCGCATGGCAACGGGCGATATTGTCGGCGTTCTCAATTCCGACGACCTCTTCTACGATAAACAAGTCGTGGCCGACGTTGTCAAAGCGTTTGAGTCCGACGATATTGACTGCGTTTACGGCGACCTTGAATTTGTCGCCGCCAACGACATCACCAAAGTTGTTAGGAAATGGAAGGGCTCGCAATACCAGCCCGGCTATTTCAAACGAGGCTGGCATCCGGCACATCCCACGTTCTATTGTCGCCGCGCTTGCTATGAAAAATACGGATATTTTGACTTAGACTTGAAGGTGTCGGCCGATTTCGACCTCATGCTTCGTTTTCTTGGAAAACACCAAATACGCAACAAATATCTCTCGCGCAATTTCATCTGGATGCGCACAGGCGGAGAAAGCAACGGGTCGCTGCGGAGAATCATCCAAGGCAACACCAACATCCTGCGCTCTTTCCGGAAGAACGGATATGACATCAACGGCTTCTATCTCGTGCGCCGACTCACGCCGAAAGTGTGGGACCTCATGAAGACGAAAATATTGTCGGTCATGAAAGGCAATAAATAAGTAGGGGGTCCAGTTCGTTGTACCAATTTTAGCTCACTTTCCTAAGCGTTTTGGTTCGTTCTGTAACCCAGTTTTTGGACAAGTGCTCGGTTGACCAAGTACTGATGTCCTTCAGTTTAACATTTACAATGCGCTCTTTGAAATTAATTGTTTTTGTAACGGATTCGTTCGAGACTTTTGGATATAACGGTATCGTCAGAACAAAAGACGTTACGCCGTACAGCTTGTTCGGCGACTTTTTGCTCTTATAGATGCCAAAAGTAGATTCAATAATGTCGGATGATACATTGATGCTCATGTTAGCAGTGAGAAGTGCTTCTTCCCGATTGAAGTATTCAAGCATCTTGATACCAGCATGTACCTGTCTGGAATGTGCATTTCCTAAGACATGAGTAATGATATGGAGCTTGCACTTCCTGCTCGTCATGATCGAGAAGCCTTCGTTCTTGCAGATGGCCTCGACGTGTCTTACAGCACAAAGTACAGCCTGCAGTTCCTTCAGCAGAGATTCATAATCCTTTATGAAGGCATACGCTTCCTGCATCTCCTTTGGTAGCGTGTCATAGCAGTGAAGCATTTCATTACCCCAAAACACCCATGAAGACATATTCATGAACCGTGATATAGTTCTCATATTGGGAGGCAGCAAGTATGCCTTGTCGGTCAGATGATACTGCAATCGTTTCTTGCCAAGGAGTGTTGTAAACTCCACAAAATCAGATTGTTTCTCATAGACATTCTTGAGAATCACACCCATGGAATGACTGATGTCTGCATGATGTATATGCCTGGAGCCAGTGATGCCCTTGGTCAGATTATGACCATTGTCACTTATGATGTAATCGGGAGCATTTCCTGCAGATTTCTCTGCTTCCTCTATTCTGCTTTGAACGTCATCGCCGTTGAAGCCCTTGCTAACCGACATGTCAAGAATTGTGACATCCTCGTGTTTTATAGGGCGCCCCTGATGCTCGGAAGGAATTGCAAGAGTCAGGAGAAGCTTCTGCCCGTTTATGGCAATGCTTTCGTCTACGACCATTGCAAACTTCTTGTCCTTGCATGGCTGCTCATCCTGATAGACAGAGAGACCAAGTTTCTTCACCCAGTTTTCTACGGTGTTGTAGCACGGAACCTTTCCAAATGTATCACCCAACAGCTCGGCGAAGATCTCCAGGATAGTCACGACTGTGCGCAGCCCACATGGTGTACGCATGTAGATCAAAACGCAAAGTTGAATGACTATAAGAGGGAATCTATGTCCGGGAACAGGCTCGAGAGTAATTGACTTTGTTCGTCGGTCAATGTTATCTTCCGAACGTCTTTTTTTTTAAGCTCCTTCTTGGTCTTGTCATACTTAGCCTTGATTTTGTCTTTTTGAGATGCAAGTTTCTTGTTCTCTTTACGAAGACGTTTCAGCTCCTCAAGGAGTGAGTCTTTATCTTGGTTTGAATCTAACTTTTTCATTGATTTACGTATTTTGAAATTACATTCAAAATTACTAAAAATCAACGAGTTATGCAAATTTTCAAAGAACTATTTCGTTGCTTAAAACGTTAAATATCAGAGCGTTATATTAATAACTCAATGGGTGATTTCAGCATCTGTTTTTCGGAACATCTAACTGGACACCCTAATAAATAAGCCGCAGGTGCGTTAAGGATATATAATGTCCTCCGCAAAAGGCAGACATAATGCCCCGCTCGTGAAAAAGCAAAGGCAGAAAAGCAGCGTCCATCGCAGGACGCAGCGAAGAAAAACAGATTTCAAGCATGAAGCAAACTGAAGAAAAATATGAAGTGATCCCCGATGGGATGAACCGTTTCGACCGCTTTACCAAGCGGGCGTTCGACATTCTCGTGTCGGCGGTTTGTCTCGTGGCTTTTTCGCCCCTCATTCTGTTTTGCTATCTGGCTGTCAAACTCGAAGACGGCGGTCCGGCCGTCTATAAGCAAGAGCGCATAGGTCTTCACGGCAAAGCGTTCAACATCCTCAAATTCCGCTCCATGCGCATCGACGCCGAAAATGGCGGTCCGAAGCTCTCCAGCGGAGAAACCGACAACCGCCTGACCAAGGTCGGGAAAATGCTGCGCGAGCACCATCTTGACGAACTCCCACAGCTTTGGAATGTATTCCGCGGCGACATGGCCTTCATCGGTCCGCGCCCGGAACGCCAATACTACATCAACAAGATCATGGAGAAAGACAACCGCTATCCGAATCTCTATCAGATTCGTCCCGGTGTCACCTCGTATGCAACGCTCTATAACGGCTACACCGACACCATCGAAAAGATGGTCAACCGCCTGCACTACGACCTCTATTATCTGCAACACCGCTCCTGGGGGCTTGATTGCAAGATTCTCTGGATGACGTTCTTCAATATCGTCAGAGGCAAGAAATTCTAAGAAACAAACAAAAACGTATATATGAAAAATTATCTGGTCACCGGCGCCGCTGGTTTCATTGGAGCCAACTATCTGAAATATATCCTGGCCAAGCACGATGACGTGCGCGTCGTGGTGCTCGATTTGCTCACGTATGCAGGCTATCTCGGCACCATTGCTGGCGATGTCGACAACGAGCGTTGCTTCTTTGTGAAGGGCGACATCTGCGACCGTCCGCTCCTCGATCGCCTCTTCGCCGAATATAAATTCGACGTGGTGGTCAATTTCGCTGCCGAAAGCCATGTCGACCGCAGTATCGACAATCCGCAGCTCTTCTTGCAGACCAATATCCTCGGAACGCAAAACCTGCTCGACGCCGCCCGCGCCGCTTGGGTGACGGGACGCGACGCACAGGGCTACCCGACTTGGCGTAACGGCGTGCGCTTCCATCAAGTGTCGACCGACGAAGTGTATGGCTCTTTGGGCGCAGAGGGTTTCTTCACCGAAAATACACCGCTGCAGCCCCATAGCCCGTACAGCGCATCCAAAACCTCTGCCGACCATTTCGTTTGTGCCTATCGCGACACTTACCACATGCCGGTGAGCATCACGCGCTGCTCAAACAACTATGGGCCTTACCAGTTCCCGGAGAAGCTCATTCCGCTCATCATCAACAATATCCTCGCAGGAAAACCGTTGCCCGTTTACGGCAAGGGAGAGAATGTGCGCGACTGGCTCTATGTGGAAGACCACTGCAAGGCCATCGACATGGTCATCCGTAATGCCAAAGACGGCAGCATCTACAATGTGGGCGGACACAACGAACGCCAGAACATTCAAATCGTGAAGATCATCATCCGCACCATTCGCGAATTGATGGAAGAACATCCAGAATGGCGCACCCTTCTCAAGCGACAGGAGCGCGATGCCAACGGACAAATCAGCATCGACTGGATCAACGACGACCTCATCACCTTCGTGAAAGACCGTTTGGGACACGACCAGCGCTACGGCATCGATCCTTCGAAAATCAAGGCCGACTTGGGATGGTATCCTGAGACGAGTTTCGAAGTGGGCATCGTTAAGACCATCCGCTGGAACCTCGAACACCGCGATTGGGTGGAAACTGTCAGCGGCTCAGACTATCAGCAATACTACGACAAGATGTACGGCGGACGCTAATTGGATGGCAGACGGCAAAGCCAAACAGATGATGTTGGGCTGATACTCCTCCGAGACCTGATTTTCTGAAACAGAGATTCAGAATTTCCATAAGGCAGACGCAAGTCTAATCATAAGCAGATTCTAAAGACACACGCATGTTCATTGTGTACGGCCCTCTTAGAATCTGCTATTTTTTTTACAGTAACCCATGAAAAGAAACTTTCTGATTTCGGCATGCGTTGGCCTTGTGTGCAGCGCCTTGCCTGCCTCGGCGCAGATCAGCCGCCTCACGCATGATGTCGATTATGCCGTTGAGATGAGCGGCACGGCCTCCAGCGGTGACTATGCACCGTTTTGGCTGACCTCAAACCGCTACGGCCTCTCTTCCGTTGAAAACAATTCGGGCTATATCCGTGGTCGCGTTCAGCGCAGCACGCAGGCCGACAGCACCCGCCCCTCGC
>ENA-OPNW01001298-OPNW01001298.1-human-gut-metagenome-genome-assembly--contig:-NODE-1298-length-12694-cov-2.699818_pt1 | contig 12694 bp, 9 predicted proteins | sample MGYA00241540_ERZ501777 | MGnify/ENA primary metagenome ERZ501777 (study PRJEB25962, sample SAMEA2042615) | human gut metagenome | biome: human gut; feature: human-associated habitat; material: faeces...
CTCTGCGGGATGATGATAGGTCCGCCATTGGAGAGATTATAGGCAGTAGAACCCGTAGGCGTGGTAACGATCAGACCATCCGCCTGATAGGTAACCAAGAATTCCCCATCCACATGAGTACGGATGGAAATCATGGAAGCATCATCACGCTTCAAAACGGCAATATCATTGAGGGCAAAAGGATTGCCAGCCAATATGCCACCCCTCGCCTCTACCTGAATGACCGCATGTTCCTCTATCTGGCATTCCCCGGCATAGAGGCTATCCAGTGCAGTCTCTATTTCGCTTGGCAACACATCAGCCAGGAATCCCAATCGTCCCATGTTGATGCCGATGATAGGAGTCCCCTTCGCCCCCACCTTACTGGCAGCCTTGAGGAAGGTTCCGTCGCCGCCCATGGAGATGACGTAATCCACATCGAAGTTGTAATCCTCGAAGACACCCGCCACCTTCACATCCAGATGGAGGTCGCGCACGAGAAAGTCGTAATAAGCATTTTCCACATAGATCTCAGCCTTCTTCTTTTCCAGAAAAGCCAGAATAGTTTCGATGGAAACCGACTTCTTAGCCTGGTATTCATTGCCAAATATTGCAAATTTCAAATGTTGTTCTGCCATAACAATAAAATCTGTTCATAATAAATTTACTTGCAAAAGTAATGTTTTTTATCGAAAAGTCAACAACTATATGGAAAAAACTTCCATTTATTCTATGATTTCTCAAAAAAGTTACTATTCTTTTGATACCTTTTTACAGCCTTTGCGTATTAACAAGAAATTAAATCCATAAAATTATGAATAAAATGAAACTTGCAGCCGTCATTTTCGGCTTATTTAGTTATTCTGTCTCCATGCATGCCCAACTATTGAAAGGAATGGTAAAGGCAGACAGCATCAGCGACATGATGATTACCTACTATCCAGACGGAAACATGTTGGAAGCCGTCAATACAGACATCGAAAGAGATGCCAAAGGCAACTTTATCTATGATGGTCCCATCCCAAGCAAAGAACAGGACATTATCATCCAAGCCGACAATGACATCTTTGGCGTCCACTTAGAGAAAGGAAAGACTGCACAAATCACCATCTTCCGCAACAAGGAAGGAAAGCTTGAGGCGAAAATCAGCGGGGACAACGCAGACATCAGCCGTTTCTACAACACTTACACCCAAGGATACGACATGATGAAATACTGGTCACCAGACCCAGAGGATGCAAAGCCCAACGCAGAGTATCGCAAAATCCTCGAAGAGGATAATGCCCATGTGATGAAAGAACTTCAGAAACTCAAAGGCAAACCTTACTTCAACTATTACAAGAGATTGAGCGAAGGTATGTACACCTGGAACAAGATTCGCCTCATCATGGATCTTTCATACGATGAGAAGAAGCATACCATAGACTATCCAGAATATGTCAATGCCGTCAAGGACATCGACCCCAACGACTCCATCAACTTAGCCACCAATCTGAGTAGCGCTTGGCTTGGCTACCAGTGGGATTTGCTATACAAGGAGACCAACGACTCCACAAAGAGCTATCTTGCCAATATACAGAACATAGAGGGAAAGATAACCAATCCCAAGGTGAAGAAGTTCCTCGTCAACATGTTCATGTATGGCTATTCGATGGCACCAGCGGGCGATATCAAGACCATCTGGAAGGCTTACGAAAATCTGGCAAAGGATTATCCAGAAATGATTGCAAAGTACAAGCCCATGATACAAACTGCTCTGAAGTTGTTCGGCGGAAAGCCATTGCCATACGATCCAACGATAGAGACACCAGACGGCAAGACATGCAAATTGAGTTCCCTCTATGGCAAACTCACCTATATAGATATGTGGGCAACTTGGTGCGGTCCATGCTGCAAGGAGATTCCTCACCTCGAAAAAGTGGTAGAGAAATACAAGGGCAATGACAAGATTCAGTTCATCAGCATCTCCATTGATGCCAACAAGCAGGCTTGGCTCAACAAGCTAAAGAAAGACAATCCTGACTGGTCTCAATATATCATGCCACAAGCAGATGCAGACAAATTGATGAAACAGATGGGCATCAATGGCATTCCACGGTTTCTGATGTTGGATAGCAAGGGGAATATCATCTTTCCTGATGCCAAACGTCCTTCAGATCCAGGACTTATCGAAGACATCAATAATCATATCAAATAGACAAAATTGCCGCCATGGAGGAATATACGAACGAGCATATCAGTGCCTTACTCTTCAAGAAAATCATAGGTTCCATCTCTTCCGACGAAGAGATGGAACTCAATGCTTGGCGAAAAGAAGAGGTTTTGCATGAAAAGCTATACCAGCGTATGCTTGACTACCAATACATCAACAGGCAATTGCAAAAGCGTAGGCTTGTGAATACAGAACGTCCACAGGCAGAGATGCTCCAACGCATAGCGTCTCCATCCAAGAGATGGCATCGCTGGGGCATCGCCGCCTCCTTACTTGCCATCATCAGCCTTAGCGCAGCATGGATGTGGACGAAGCAAGAGCAGAAGGAGCGACAAGAAGTGGCAGCTATCTTGTCTCCTGCCACCAATAAAGGCATCATGCCTGGCGAGAATAAGGCCATCCTGACTCTCACCAATGGAAGACAAATCGCATTGGGTGAGAAAGTAGGCAAGGAAAAGCCATCCCTCCTGGACAAAGCCATCGCCAAGATTACCGGCAGTCAAAAACAGTTGTGCCTTGACATTCCGCGTGGAGGAGAGTTCAAGATTGTCCTCGAAGACAGCACGGTGGTCTGGCTAAATTCCGAGACCCAACTCATTTATCCTGAAAAATTCGCTGAAAATGAACGGCGCGTCATCGTGAAAGGAGAAGCTTTTTTCAAAGTGGCTCATGAAAGCAACCGACCTTTCAAGGTGGAAACCGATGGACAACTTGTCACTGTGCATGGTACACAATTCAACGTAAAATCATATAAGGAAGACAAGAAGATACTGACCACCTTGTTGGAAGGAAGCATCTCCCTGAGCCGAAAAGGCAACAACAGCGAGGTATTACTCAGTCCTGGTCATCAGTCACAATTCGACAAGCAGACATCCAGCATGAACGTCAAGTCCGTCAATGCTGAAATGGTTGCAAGTTGGAGACTGGGGAAATTTGTTTTCGAGAACCAGACTTTGGAGGAAATTATGCAAGAGCTTAGTCGTTGGTATTCCTTCGAGTACGACTTTGCTAACGCCGATTTGAAGAAGATAGAATTCATGGGTAGCATCCCACGATACTCTAAGTTTACAACAGCCCTTACCATCTTAGAAAAGAGCGGTGGCATCCGTTTCAAAGTTCATGGTAACCACCTGATGGTAACAAAATAGAATATTAACATAAAAACATTCGTCATGAGAAAAGAGATTTTTATCTGGACGATGACGGTAATCTTTGCCTTACTGCCACTGGCAGGCAATGCGAAGAGCTATTCCGTCAATTACCAGAACATCACTTTCGAGAAGGTCATCACAGACCTAAGGAAAAAGACAGGCTACGAGTTTGTTTATCAAAAGAACGTCATCAAGAACGTGGGGACCATCAATTGCCGCCTCAACAATGCGAGCCTGCAACAAATCCTCAATCGCATCATCTTGGAAGACGCAGAGTTAGACTACGAGATTGTTGATAAAACCGTAGTCATCAGCCAACCTAAGAAAAGCCTTCCTTATTTCAAGAAGATTGTAACGGGATATGTGAACGACGAAAACGGCGAGCCACTTGTCGGTGTAACCGTGCGTCAGATCGGTTCCAGAAATGGTGTGATAACCGACATTGACGGACAATTCGCCCTCATGATAGAAGGCAAAGATCCTGAAATAGCCCTGTCATATATCGGTATGAAAGACAAGGTGCTTAAAGCACGCAGCATCAAGGGGAAAAACGTGACCATCACCATGCAAACCAATGAAATCATGATGAACGATATCCTGGTGACCGGTTACCAGAACATCAAGCGCAAGAATGCCACAGGTTCTTACCAAACCATCACTGCCAAGGACATGGACGAGCGATACACGGGCGACATCGTTAGCAACCTGGAGGGCAAAGTACCTGGCTTGGTTTCTTACAAAAACGGCATCAACGGAGATGGCGAAGCCTCTCTTGCCATCCGTGGCATTGGTTCTTTCCAAGCCAAGACCAACCCATTGGTCGTTGTTGACGGACTTCCTATAGAAGGCTCTATCGAATCCATCAATCCATACGACATAGAAAACATCACGATTCTGAAAGACGCTGCCGCTGCTTCCATCTATGGAGCAAGGGCTTCCAATGGTGTCATTGTTATCACGACCAAGAAAGCCCAAAAACAAAAAGTAGATATTGACTTCAACGCCGACCTGTGCATCAGCGAGAAATACAACTACGACAACTTCCGTTGGGCAAGTGCCGCCGAAGTCATCCAACTGGAAAAATACAACTTCAACGGACTGAAAAATGCAGAAGACCCAAGTGCGTTCAACTCTCTACAGCAGAATTATTTCAGCAACAAGCATAACCTCAGTATCGTCAGCCGCTTATTGATGGACAACTATAGCGGGGTGCTGAGCGACGCTGACTTGCAGAATCAACTTGATGCCTTGAGCAAGAACAACTACCGCAAGGAATGGCAGGATGCCTACGAACGCGCCCAAGTGACCCAGCAGTACAACCTCGCCATCAGAACCAACGGAAAATCACTGAACTCAAACATTACCTTGAACTACAAGACCGATAACAACGGTATGGTCAAGGAGCATAACAACGCCCTGAACTTGAGTTACAAAGGAATCCTGAGAGCAAGCAATTGGCTCAATCTCACCTTTGGAGCCAATATCCAGAGTGAGCGTTCCAAGACACACATCGGAGACTTATGGAGCAATATCAATTCCTTCATGCCGTATCAAAGCATGTATAATGCAGACGGCACCTTGGCAAGAATGGAAGCAGACACTTACCTGGGCGAGGAAGCTCTCCAAAATCCAGAATACGGTTTCAAGGATGCCAGCTACAATCCTTTGGAAGAGGTAAATATGAACTTCAACAATACCCGTCGAACTAACATCCGATCTTTCATCCACGCTGACTTCAACATTCTTCCAGGATGGACAGCCTCAGCACAGTTCCAGTACGAGGACATTTATTACAAAAACGATGCCTATAGAGAAGGGAGCTCTTACTATATGAGAAACCTCTACAACCTCTATACCAGCGGTAACAACGCATCAGAAGATGGAGGAGATGACGAAGATGATGATGGGGGAGACGAAGACATGTATGCTCTTAGTCGTACTCTCAAACGTATCAGTCCTTATACTTTAGGCAGCGATGCAGGCGTAAAGCACTACATCCCAGACGGCGGTATGCTCCAGACCAACACGGCAGAAGGTGCATATTACACATTCCGCCTACAGACAGACTTCAACAAGACTTTCGCAGAGAAGCATGAACTAAGTGCCTTGGCAGGTTTTGAGTATCGACAGACCAAATACAAGACCAACAGCAATCTCCTGATGGGCTACGATGACCAAACGCAGACCAACAACCAAGGTCTGATGAACTTCGGTCAATTGGTGGATATCAAGGGAAGCTTATCTGCATTGGGTTCCAATTACTACATGTATGGAGCACCAACAGGTAACGATTTCAGCACAACAGAAACCTTGCATCGTTTCTACTCTCTCTACTTCACAGGAAGCTATGTCTATGACACTCGATACTCGGCATCCGTGTCTTGCCGCCTGGACAAGGCAGACCTATTCGGAACAGACCCTAAGTTTCGTGGACGTCCATTATGGTCAACAGGATTGAGTTGGAATGCGCACAACGAGGAATTTATGAAGGACATCAAATGGCTCAATGTACTGAAGTTCCGTACTTCATACGGTCTGACAGGTAACATCGACCAATCCGTTTCCTCATACCTGACTGCCAACATCGGTATCAACCAAATCAACGGCAACAAGGTGGCAACCCTAAACACACCACCTAACGGCCAGTTGAGATGGGAGAAGACCTCTTCCTTCAATTTCGGTATAGATTTCGCCATGCTCAACAATCGACTCAGCGGTTCGTTGGATTTTTATCACAAGAAGGGAAGCGATTTGCTCACCATCACCGACCTTGACCCGACAACAGGTTGGAACCAATTGACCATCAACAACGGAAAGGCCACCAACAAGGGTGTAGAATTACAATTGGATGGCATCATCTTGCCAGCACATAGTCGCAACGACTTCGGAATCAACGCAAGTTTCAACTTGGCATATAACCAGAACAAGGTAACCCACGTAAGCCATGAGGCTGCATCGGGACAGGAAGCATTATATACCACAACCCTACACAAGGGCTACCCTATCCACTCCTTGTTCTCTTACCGATACGAAGGCATGGAGGTAGATGGGAATACCCAGTCTTTCAAATGGCGTGGTGCCGATGGCGAAGTCCACTCTTCGGATATAGCCAATGGTGAGTTTACACCAGACGATGTCGTTTTCAGTGGTGGTCTCGACCCTAAGATTACTGCGAACTTTACTCCCGAATTTACCTATCGTGGCTTCACCCTCTCTGCCATGTTCGCCTTTTATGGAGGACATTACATGAGAGCTAAGGTAAACGACTGGACTTCCGAAGGTAGAGCAGTAGGATATGACAACCTGGTAAATGTCATTCCATCCGCCTACCTCAACTATTGGACTTCAGCCGACAAGACGCTCTACCCTGCCAACGGTTACCTTGGTACAGTCAATGTCATAGGCAATCCACAATACATGGACACCAACGTTGTCCATGCCGACTACATGAAGCTACGCAACATCGTATTGGGTTACAACTTCTCTCAAGACATCTGTCACAGGTTGGGTATCAACCAACTCCGTCTCCGCTTCCAGATGAACAACATCGCCACCTGGACACGCAACAAATGGAACATAGACCCAGAGGCCAACGACCCTGTTTCAGGAATGGATCTAAAAAAGACTCCACGTAGTTACACGATGAGCCTGTTCGTAAACTTCTAATGTCTATCCTTCAAATTCAAAAAAATAAGAACAATGAGAAAGACCATCAAAAAATTCATATACATAACTTGTATCGCATTGGCGTTCACCGCCTGCGATGACAAGTTGGAGATAACTCCAAAAGGGCAGACCACGCTCGAAACTGTAGATGACTTGGCATTATTGCTCAACCAAGAGTATGATCTCATGATCATGCCATTCTCCGACTTAGGACTTATCTGTGACGAGTCGTTGGGAAGCTCCGAATCAGTAAGCGAAATGTTGTCTCAGACCAAGACACTCAATTACGCCTACCTGACATACGACGAAAAAGTTGACCGCGCAACCTTGTCACAACAAGACGCAAGGTACGAGGCTCTCTACAAGTACATCAACTATATGAACGTCATTCTGGACAAAGCCGACGATGCCTCTGGCGACAACCGCACGAGAGCCACCATCAAGGCACAGGCACAAGTATTGCGAGCCTACTTCCACTATCTGCTCGTCAACATCTATGCCGCACAATATGACCCAGCCACAGCCTCAAAAAAAGGCGGCGTGCCATACGTAACCGACATAGATGTGAGCAAAAGAAAGGAAAAGCTCAACTTGCAAGACACCTACGACCATATCCTCGCCGACTGTTCTGACGAGGTTATCGCCCAGCTTCCCAAAACAGCAACTGACGTTACCCATCCAAGTCAGGCTACAGGAAACGCTATTCGTGCCAAGGTTCTCTTCCAAATGAAGAAATACCAAGAAGCCCTGCCTTACGCTCAGGCTGCCTTACAGTTGAACGGTCAAATCGAAGATCGCAGCACCACTGCCGACAATGAGGCATGGGTTGTGGCAGAAGACAGTCCCAACAATTATTTGATAGTCAGAGCCACCGCTCGTATCTGCCCATTTATGGAAACAGCCTCCTTGGAAACCATGGCTAAGTTTGAGAATGGAGATTATGTGAGAAATTATGACAGCATGGGATGGAGCGAAATGTTCGGACAGATGACGGCAGGAATCAATGGTTGCGCCAGTTGTTTCGCAACGACTGCTTGCACCACTGCCTATGGTATTAATGCCGACCGAACCTATTATTTAGCTGCGGAATGCCTCATCCGAACAGGAAAAATACGCGAAGGATTAGCTTTGGTAGATAAGGTAAGAAACATGAGAGTAGAAGACTGCCAAAATTTCACAGACCTCTACGACGAAGGAGGCATGAGCGAAAAAGAAGCGATGCAACTTTTGCAAAAGGCAAAATGGATCGAATGCTTAGGGTCTTACGAAAACTTCTTCGATTGCAAACGCTGGAATAGCGAGGAGGGCTACAAGCAAACCATCACCCGTAACTTGGGCGAAGACTTAGGAAGCTACAGCATCTCCCCAGAATCTTCATTATGGGTTCTTCCATTCCCAAGCAATGCTGTCAGATATAACCCCACATTGACCCAAAACTATTAATACATAGAAAATAGAGAAAAACTAATGGGCAAACATCAATAAAATCATCATCAGTTTTTCTCCATTCTCTCCCTTTAAATCATGGCGCAAGAGCTCTAACATACGAGCCTTGCGCTTTTTATATGACACATCGGCTATGCCCAAGGCCTTAGCTGCCTCAGCATTTTTCATACCTTCCACAAAACTCATATTGAATACTTCCTGATATTTTTCGGGCAAACGATGGATGGCATCATAGAGCATCGTTATCGTTTCTTGCTCAATAATCCCCGTTAGGAAATCTTCCTTTTCCTCCTCCAACGTAGTCAGATAGTTGCTTTTAGCCTTGCCTTTGCGCAAGACACTCATCACTTCATTGTGAACACAAATATAGATATGGTTCTTCCATTGGTTGGAACTGCTGAAAGCGTTTTTCTTCCGGAAGGTATTATAGACCGCATTCTGCACACAATCTTCTGCTAAGAAAGCAAACTCAGCACCTAATAACCGAGAGGCATAGACCATGAGTTCTGCATACATCTTCTGATAGAAAGAGGTAAGCAAACCCTTCTGAAAATCCTCGAAAATTTCTACATAAACACTCATAAGTCTATAATTTCTGTTGATTTTACCAGTTGTATGACCAATAATTTTGTAATCTCGAATATTATGATTACATTTGCAGTTGCAAAAATAATATTATTTATCGAATTATTCAACAAAAAAGATAAAATTATGGCAAAGGTATATGAATTTCTTGCCAATGGCTTCGAGGAAATCGAAGGTTTGGCTCCAGTAGACATCCTCCGCAGAGGGGGTGTAGACATCAAGACCGTCAGTATTACAGGTAGTGAATGGGTAGAGACTTCTCATGGAGTCACCATCAAGGCTGACCTGAAGTTCGAGGATATCCAGAGCTTTGAGGATGCCGATATGTTGCTCCTTCCTGGTGGAATGCCGGGCAGCAGCCACCTCAATGAGCATGAAGGCGTTCGCCAGGCGCTCATCGCACAGCAGAAGGCTGGCAAACGGATCGGTGCCATCTGCGCAGCCCCTATGGTTCTGGCAAGCACTGGCATTCTCGAAGGCAAGAAGGCAACCTGCTATCCTGGCTTCGAGCAGTATTTCAGCGAGAATACAGAATATACAGCTACCCTCTTCCAGGAGGATGGCAACGTGATAACAGGCGAAGGTCCTGCAGCTACCCTCCCATACGCCTACAAGATATTGAGCTACTTCGCAGGCAAGGAAACCGTGGCAGCCCTGCAGGATGGCATGATGTACACCCACCTGATGGAGAGCAAATAATAATTATAAATTATTAATTATCAATTATAAATTCCATCATGGATTACGTAATCATAGTAGCCGGAGGCAAGGGCCTCCGCATGGGAAGTGAGATTCCGAAGCAGTTCTTGCCTGTAGCCGGCAAGCCTATCCTGATGAGAACCATTGAGCGTTTTCATGAATACAACCCTGAGCTGAGCATCATCCTGGTTCTCCCGGAGAGCCAGCAGGAATACTGGCATCAGCTCTGCGAAGAATATCATTTCGACATCAAGCACCAGATAGCCAACGGTGGCGACACCCGATTCCAGTCTTCCAAGAATGGACTTTCGCTCATTCCTGACAATGAGGATGGCGTAGTGGGTATTCACGATGGCGTCCGACCATTCGTTTCTACAGATGTGATTGAGGAATGTTTCGAGACGGCTCGCGAGGAATATGCAGCCATCCCTGTCTATGCGGTGACAGAAACCCTGAGATATATTGACAAGCGTGGCGGTGGCAAGAATGTGCTCCGTGATGATTATCGCATCGTGCAGACTCCACAGACCTTTGACATCAGTTTGGCAAAACAGGCCTTCAACCAGGGTTACAAGGAACAGTTTACCGACGATGCATCCGTTGTAGAAAGTCTCGGCTGTCAGGTAGCGATGGTGGATGGAAATCGAGAGAACATCAAGATTACCACCCCATTCGACATCAAGATTGCCGAAGCATTGTTATCAGAATAAGAACAAGAGAATTCTTCTCTCTTCTCTCTTCACTTAAAAATATGAGTAGTATTTTAGACCAAGACATCATGTTCCTGCCCGGCGTAGGACCCAAAAAGAAAGAGATACTGAGCAAGGAGCTCGGTATCAACTCCTATGGTGACTTGCTGGAATACTACCCTTATAAATATGTAGATCGTTCGAGGATTTTCCACATCAGCGAACTCACCCCCGACATGCCTTATGTCCAGATCAAAGGCCGAATACTAAGTTACGAGGAGTTTGATACTGGCAAACGTAACAAGCGTCTTGTTGCCCATTTCTCCGATGGCTTCGGCGTGGTCGATTTAGTCTGGTTCCGCAGTTCCCAGTACATTCTCAAGACCTATCATGTCGGTACCGAATACATCGTCTTCGGCAAACCAGCCCTCTTTGGCGGCCGCTATCAGTTTGCCCATCCCGACATGGATGATGCCAGCAACCTGCAGATTTCAGAAATGGGAATGCAACCTTTCTATAATACCACCGAAAAGATGAAGAAGTACGGATTCTCCTCCCGCACCATTGAGAAGCTCACCAAGACCTTGGTAGGACTGCTTCCTCAATTGCCCGAGACATTACCCGACTCCATCACCTCCCGCCTGCATCTGATTTCCCGCGATGAAGCCTTCCGCTTCATCCACTATCCGCATACCCATCAGGAGATGCAGAAAGCACAGGTGCGACTCAAGTTTGAGGAACTCTTCTATGTGCAACTTAATATATTAAGGTACGCGAGCGACCAGCGGCGCAAATACCGTGGCTACATCTTCAACCGCATCGGCGACATCTTCCATGATTTCTATGCCCACCATCTTCCTTTCGAACTCACGGGCGCACAGAAACGGGTGATGCATGAAATCCGTGCCGACATGTGCAGCGGCCGACAGATGAACCGGTTGCTGCAGGGCGACGTGGGTTCTGGTAAAACCCTCGTGGCGCTGATGACCATGCTCATCGCCCTCGACAATGGTTATCAGGCCTGTCTGATGGCTCCTACCGAAATTCTTGCCGAACAGCACTTGCAGACCATCCGTGAATTTCTCCAGGGGATGGACATCCGGGTGGAACTGCTCACGGGTATGGTGAAGGGAAAGAAGCGCAAGGAAGTGCTCGATGCTCTGATACGTGGAGATGTCCAGATATTGGTGGGCACACATGCCATCCTCGAAGACCCCGTGATGTTCGCCCATCTCGGCGTAGCAGTCATCGACGAGCAACATCGCTTCGGAGTTGCCCAGCGTGCCCGCCTATGGGCAAAGAGCGAGAATCCGCCTCATGTATTGGTGATGACCGCCACGCCTATCCCGAGAACCTTGGCGATGACCATCTATGGCGATCTCGACGTGAGTGTGATAGACGAACTTCCGCCAGGTAGAAAACCCATCCAGACTTTGCATAAGTTTGACAACCAGTTGACCAGCCTCTACCAGAGCATCCGCCGTCAGATCAATATGGGCAGACAGGTTTATATCGTCTTCCCGCTGATCAAGGAGAGCGAAAAGAGCGACCTCAAGAACTTAGAGGAAGGATTTGAAACGCTGAAGGAAGCCTTCCCGGAGTTCCGCCTCAGCAAGGTACACGGACAGATGAAACCGGCAGAGAAGGAAGAAGAAATGGAGCATTTCGTGAAGGGCGAGACGCAGATATTGGTAGCCACCACCGTGATAGAAGTGGGTGTGAATGTGCCCAATGCCTCCGTGATGGTTATCCTCGATGCACAGCGCTTCGGACTTGCCCAACTCCACCAGCTCAGAGGCAGAGTGGGACGAGGTTGCGACCAGAGTTACTGCATCCTCGTCACCAGCTATAAGTTGTCGGAGGAAACCCGCAAACGCATTGATATCATGTGTGATACGAACGATGGATTCCGCATCGCCGAAGCCGATCTCAAGTTCAGAGGACCGGGCGATTTGGAAGGAACCCAACAGAGCGGAATGGCTTTCGACCTGAAGATAGCCAATATTGCAAGAGACGGACAGATTGTACAGTTGGCACGCACAGAAGCACAGACCATCATCGATGCCGACCCACATTGCAACCTGCCTCAGAATGCCCTGCTCTGGAACCGACTGAAAGAAATGAAGAAAACCCATATCAATTGGGCTGCAATCAGTTAGGGAAACCATGACCTGGATTAAAAAAGAGGATTAAAAACTGAACTTTCGCATATCAGGAAGTTAAAGGAGTTAAGACGTATGTCTTGCTGCTTAAAAAACTACGCCAAA
>ENA-OPNW01001302-OPNW01001302.1-human-gut-metagenome-genome-assembly--contig:-NODE-1302-length-12671-cov-15.233592_pt1 | contig 12671 bp, 9 predicted proteins | sample MGYA00241540_ERZ501777 | MGnify/ENA primary metagenome ERZ501777 (study PRJEB25962, sample SAMEA2042615) | human gut metagenome | biome: human gut; feature: human-associated habitat; material: faeces...
ATTCAATGTATATCTATGATTTCAAGTTTCCCGACCTTTCGACGATTGCCTACAACCACATGATGAACCATCAGAATGGATATAAGGTCAAGCCCCAGTTCTATGTCATCAACTTTGATGATCCTCGCAGAAGTCATCGCTGCAATCCCATTCACCCTGATTTCATGAGTGACATTTCCGATGCCTATGAGAGTGCATACACCATCATGCTTAACCTCAACAAGACGTGGGTCCAGAAACAGGGCGACTTCTTCGTAGAGAGTCCGATTATCCTCTTTGCAGCTATCATCTGGTACCTAAGAATCTACAAGAACGGAAAGTTTTGTACCTTTCCCCATGCCATCGAATTGCTCAACCGCAGATACGAGGATGTCTTTCCGATACTGACGAGCTATCCCGAACTGGAGAACTATCTTTCTCCATTCATGGATGCATGGCAAGGTGGAGCGATGGAGCAGTTGGCTGGTCAGATTGCAAGCGCAAAGATTCCGTTGTCACGAATGATTTCACCACAACTCTATTGGGTGATGTCCGCAAGCGAGTTTACACTCGACATCAACAATCCCGAAGAACCGAAGATTCTATGTGTCGGCAACAATCCCGACCGTCAGAACATTTATGGTGCGGCACTTGGTTTGTACAACAGCCGCATCGTGAAACTCATCAACAAGAAGGGACAACTCAAATCATCCGTTATCATTGACGAGTTGCCGACCATCTATTTCAAAGGCTTGGATAATCTGATTGCTACGGCACGAAGCAACAAGGTTGCCGTCTGCTTGGGCTTCCAGGACTTCTCGCAGTTGGTTCGTGATTATGGAGACAAGGAGGCTAAGGTGGTTATCAATACCGTTGGTAATATCTTCAGCGGACAAGTCGTTGGCGAAACCGCCAAGACTTTATCCGAGCGTTTTGGAAAAGTGCTCCAAAAGCGCCAGTCTATTTCCATCAACCGTCAGGATGTCTCTACGTCCATCAATACCCAGATGGACAGTCTCATTCCGCCAAGCAAGATTAGCGGACTCACCCAAGGTATGTTTGTTGGATCTGTTTCCGACAACTTCACCGAGCGCATAGAGCAGAAGATCTTCCATGCCGAGATTGTCGTTGACACCGACAAGGTAAAGCGAGAGGAAAGCCATTATCAGCCAATCCCCATCATCAACGACTTCAAGGATGCCGATGGCAACGACTGCATGAAGCAAGCCATACAGGACAACTACAATCAAATCAAGGAGGATGTCAAGCAAATTGTCAAGGACGAGTTAGAGCGTATCGCCAACGATGAGAACTTGAAGCACTTGATACAGAAATAGAAACGACAAAGGCAGTGGATATTTGCCACTGCCTTTGTCATTCCTATTCATTCAATAAGGCTTTACCTTTTGAGGTAAGCATATATTTTTGCCCAGGGTGTTTAGGATTCTCTGGGTGTAACTGTCCAACATATCCTTGCTCAATTGCTGGATATAGATATTTATCAAGAAAATGGGTCTTATCTTTCAAGGACATTATCTCCATTATCTCTTTTGCAGACAAAGTCGCAGTACCTATTACAGATATAACCTTTTTGAGCTGTGGGGTAGCTGTGGGGTAACTGTGGGGTAACTGTGGGGTGACTACCACACTGCTTCTATTATATTTAAAAACGACCCATACAAAATTACCATCCGTATTGATTTCCGGAGCAGGCAATCCGACACGCTTACATTCACCTACCATCGTGCTTATACCACGTCCCCAACTTTCCAAAATTTTACTCTTGTAGAGTACATTGGCAATTATTGGATTCTGTGGTTTGGAATCATGCTCCTCCATTAGACGCTCTATTGGCAGATCTGCAGGAAATGTTCCCGTATTTCTTATTTCTACCCGGTCATCATAAATGGCAATGCTGACTGAACTCCCAGGGTGATGATAGGACCTATGACAGAAAGAGTTGATACAACTTTCTCTCAAAGCCTTGTAAGGGATGCTCAGTTCCTCTTCACGATACAGACCATTTATCTTTCCAGACAATGAGAGGTGTTTAAAGAAGAATGCCATTGCTGCATCAAGCAGTTCATATATGTTGCCTTCCGCACGTTGGTTGTCAATAAACTCTTCCTTTGTAGTTCCCTTGAAACGTGCCATACGAAGCAAACACTGTGGATAATCATACAACTCTTTGCCGAACAATACAGCAGCGGCATTATTCAGTTTCCCGTCATTGAGTAAACGGAACTTTTTCAGAATGACAGGTATCTCCTCACGTATTGTCGTTTCAGGAAGTCTTCCGTTTCTTATTCCCTCTCGAACAGCACCGAGAATAGCATTTTCGTCCAGATCCGCTATTTTCAAGTCAGGATTAATCATCGCTTCCCAACCATACTTGCCACCTCGTTCCATCAATAAGTGATTGTACCGTTCCTGTGGCATAACGGTTGTGGTGCTTTCAATTCGCTGATAAGCTCTTCCTTTGTATGTGAAAGGACGCATAAAACGTTGCTCCTCAACAAAAATGACAATGACATATCTTTCAGTGCCGGGAATAGCAACATAGGTGATTTCTAAATCCACAAAAGGCTCTATACGATTGACTGCTTCTGCAATAGAACGTTTTGTACTGTCAGATACTGTTTGTCCTATGATTTTTCCATCGTCCTTTACTCCATAAAGGATTGTGCCGCCCTCACCATTGAGAAATGCGCATAGAGTCTCCATCGAACGATCTAATTGACCTGTCGATTCCTTAAACTCCAAGCTATTCCCCTCTTTCTTTATTGTTAGGGCTTCTATATCTTGATATGTCATGTTTGCAAGTTTTGTTACTATTAAAATTGCAAAAATACAGATAAATATCCAAAATTGGGTGTTTCTGTAAAAATCTTAATGATTATTATACAATTATCCCAAATAATGGCGCAATTTCATCGTCTCATTCTTTCCAATTCATCATCCTTTCGCATCTTGTCGTTCAACTTCTCCTGCATTCTGTCAAGGAAGTAAGTACGGCTATAGTTCTTGCGTCTTCTGATGTCGGTGTAGAAACGATAGCAGTCCTTGGCTTTGATACCAAAGAACTGGTACATGGCTTGCGCCAAGTCCTTGAACTTCACATCGCCATCATTCACACTTCCCATGACGCAGATGCCATATACCATTTCTACAAGGTCAACGGCATTTCCAGTCCATTTTACTAATGGCTTTGATTCTGATGATACTGGCGGAGAGGCTTCTGAAGTGGATGTGGTCACATGAAGATGATATGTTGCTGACACATGCTCTTGCATTCTGCGGACAAATGCAATTGCTTTGCGCACATACAAGCCTACGGTTCCCAAACAATCCTTTATATGGGGCATTGACAGATGAAAGTCAAGCTCGGTCTCTGCGTATGACAGAGCAAAGACCGCTTGCTTCACGTTGGTGCTGCATAAATCAACCACAACCTTGATAAACTCACGATATGAGTTCTCCAAAGCGTTACCACCTTTGTTCTTATGACCTGCATTCAGCAAGTTGAAAAAATCAGTCTCTATCAATATGTTGTATTCCATGTTTCTGTCTCTTTTAGGGTTTGTACTAATTTGATGTTTCTGTGCGCACACCATTTATTAGTCCAATACCTATGCCATTCCAAGACAGTCTAAACAATTGGATGATGATATTTCTTGATAATCAGCAACTTTATCAAGAGAATAAGATTTTCACAAGGAAATTGCAAGCAGAAATAGTGTAAGGAAAACCGGACACTCGTCCAATCTTCCTTACACGGTTCTTATACCGTTACAACTTGTTAGTAGGAATACCATACTCTTTCATACGGGCATAGAATGTAGTATGGCTCATTTCCAACATTTTTGCCGCATCACGCTTGATGCCATTGCATTGCTTCAAAGCCCACAAGATACGCTCTCGATTGATCTTGCGTTCTTGTTCATCAAAGTCCAAAGCCTCTTCTGTCAATGCCGATTGTGACAACTGCAAGTCCTCGACATCTATTATCTCATTCTCGCATAACAGCATAGCTCGCATGATACATGATTTCAACTCACGCACATTACCTGGCCATGTATGGCTTACAAGTGCCCTTTGCGCTTCCTTACTGATGCATTTTATTTCTTTGTCCGTATGCCTATCATATAGTTTCAGGAAGAAGTTAGCTAATGGCATAATATCTTCCTTGCAATCTCGCAACCGTGGAATCTCAATAACCGCTTCGTGAAGTCGATAATACAGGTCGCTTCTGAATCGTCCTTCCCGAACTGCCTCTTGCAGATTCTCGTTGGTGGCGGCAATAATGCGCACATCAGCCACTTTGTCTTTTGTAGCTCCCAATGGTCGGTAGCTCTTGGATTGCAACACACGCAGCAGCATCGCCTGTACGTCTTTCGGCAGGTTGCCTATCTCGTCCAAAAATAGCGTACCTCCAGCAGCCAATTCAAAGTAACCTTTTCTTGCTGCGTCCGCACTTGTGAATGCACCTTTCTCATGCCCGAAGAGAGTGGAAACGGCAAGTTCCGCAGAAAGCGTACCGCAATCTACTACTTCAAAAGGCTTGTCGGCTCTTTTGCTTTGCAGATGTATCTTTTCCGCTATATGTTCTTTGCCAGTACCATTGTCGCCCAATATCATAACAGCCATGTCGCTTTTGGCAAACAATTCTGCCATTTTGTATATACGGCGAAACTTCTCACTTTTGCGGTAAACAATCTTGTTATTCAACTCGACGAGTCGTTTCTGCTTGTCTATGATTTCTTCCAAACGTTCATAAACTACATCAAGCAACAATTTCTTCGGTATATAGTCTTCCGCTCCCAATTTCATAGTCCTCACGGCACTCATGCTTTCATCGTAAGATGTCATGATGATAAATGGATTCTGGTAGCCGTTACTACGCATCCATTCCAACAGGTCGATGCCGTTATCATTACCCAAGCGCATATCCGAAATGACAACATCCCATTCAGAGGATTCCTTCACAGCTTTCAGACCATCTCTGTAATTGTAGCATAAGATTGTTTTCCATCCCTTCGCCTCCAACTTCTTGCCCAACATATTGCAAAATGTCGGGCTGTCTTCAATGATTATTACTTTCTTCATGCTGTTACCTCCTCAATTTTCTTTTGTGCAGCTTTGATGATTGCCTCACCATGTGCGAAAACATCCTCAACCGCTTGGTTGATAACGTCGTCTGATGATGTAGAATCTTCAATCAGGTCAAAGAGATGGTTCAAAGACTCGTCAGATTGTACCATCATCCACGAGCTTCTTGCGTGGTGAATGGCATCGGACATTTTCTTGCGGTTCTCCTCTTTGGCTGCATTACGGATACTGCCCAATGTGTCTGTCATTTCCTTTACGAAATTATCCAAAGTCTCTTTTTCATTGCCGTAGGTCAGCAACATAGAAAAGTCTATTTGTTTTTCTGCTATCTTGCCATTCACACACTTTCTTGCAGTGTTTATCAAATCCTTGTCAGACATCGGCTTGAACAAGCAAGCGACAAATCCTGCATCAAGCAGTTCTTGCTCACTCACATTTGGTGCTGCTGTCATAACGACAACAGGAATGGTCTTGGAGTTACGCACGTTCACCATACGCATCATTTCCAGAATCTCGATACCATTCACTTCAGCCATCTTCAAATCCGTTATCAGCAGATCATAAGATTTTTTGCGCATCATATCCAATAAATCCGTGGCATTATTACAAGTGTCACATACGATGCCGTTTGATGCAAATGCCTCACGAATGGTACTCAGTTGTACATGGCTATCATCAATGGCAATGACAGTAAACGAATCTTGTCGTTTCGTTCTATACTGAATTGGTTCCACTTTCTGCTTTTCGGCTGCAGCCATAGGAAGACTAATGGTAAAAATACTTCCCAGCCCTTGGTGACTGGACACATCGATTTTTCCTTTCATCAGTGAAACGAGGTTCTTGACAATGGAAAGCCCCAAGCCAAATCCCGGTTGGGTGACCGCATTTCCCAATCTTGCAAATTCCTTGAAGATTTGTTTTTGTTGCTTGTCGTCCAATCCTGTTCCTGTATCCTTAACCATTAGCATGAATACACCATTCTTATAGGTTGTGGACAATACTATCTCACCCTTTCCCGTATATTTGATGGCATTGGAAAGCAGATTGCGTCCTATTGTAAGCACCTTTTCCTTGTCTCCATTGACAACACCATCTGCCTTATTGTTGACGCTCAATTCCAGTTGTTTCTTTACTGCAAAGGGCTCATACTCCATCTTTAATTGCTCGGCAATGTCCATCATACGGAAAGGGCGTTCCTTGACGGTCGCCTTTCCATTTGCTAATTTGGAGTAAACCAGGAAACTGTCTATCATAGAAGTCAAGCCTTTCGATGTGTCAACAATCAAGTCCGCATATCGTTTGCTTTCATCCGTAGCATAATCAAGTCCGCTAATCTTGCGAGCATAATCCTTGATGGCAGACAAGGGACTGCGCATCTCATGTGTTACTGTCAGCATCACCTTTCTTGTTTCTTCCTTGCTCTTACGTGTCTTGAATGCGAATCGCCACACCAATAGGAATAATACGAAAAATACCAATATCAACAATCCTATCATCCCTATATAATAATAGGTATAATTGCCTTCCAAGTCTGCGATTTGTCGCTCACGAACTTTGATGCCTTTATCCACATTCTCATCAGCTATGCTGATTACTCTTTGCAACTGCTTATTGATACCTTCATTTCTATTTCCAAGACTATCCAATATCTCCACTACCTTACGGCTTTGCTGGTGATGTTTAGCAACAACCGTTTGGTTTAGGTTGGTGAGCATCTTTTCAGTTTGGGTTAAACGGTTGCCTGTTGTTACTCCATTTTCTTTCTTGCCGAACAATCTGCTGAAGAAACCTCGCTTCTTTGGCTTTGCCTGCTGTGGCATAGCTGAAAGTCTTTTGCTTTCAGTTTTATTCTGCTCTACAATTCTTGGAACTTCTGCGGTCAGCTTTTCTTGAGTGGCATTCAATTCCTGCATAGCATCCTTTATATCCAGAAGGAGCTGTTCCTTTTCTGCAAGAAGATGGCAGATTGTATCAGAATCTTCTTTCGGACAAATACCTGCGATGCCTTCAAGCATACTGTCCACTTCCAATCGAAGCGAATGATACTCATTTATATCTGTTGAGTCCCAATCCGCAACCATTTCACCAAGCAGTGACAATTCCGTTATGTGCAAGTTTAAGTCATGCACATTCTTTCGCCACTGATGCAGTTCTGCATTTCTACACTCAATCTCCTTTCTGTCGCGCCATTCAAATAGGCCGATTACAATGGTACATCCTACTATGACGATGGCAATCATGATGCCTAAAGCCATCCATCTACAGATATGCCCGGTCTGTTCTTTGCGTTCCATGTTGTTTACTTTTTACGTTTCTATTACTTCATTATTGCTTTGCACTAACATTTTAATCGGCAAAGATAATGGCAGGAAGTATCAAAGACGAATATTTATATATATTATAACAACTTTTATGTTATAAACGATATTTGGCGAGTTGGCTGTATCGGATTCTCATAATCTTTTTGTTGATTCTCAAGTAGTTTTTTAAATAATAAGGCGAAATGGTTATAACCACTTCGCCCTATTTTAGATGATGATTATCATAGGCTTTTCCATTTTATTAGATAAAGCTCTGATAGCCAACAATTGATGTGGATTGATATACAAATAACTGCAATCGCAAACATCCCAAAAACTATTTTGGACAACATACTATCTTTTTGAAATTTTTGTTCAATATTTTCGTATGCAGGAAAATAATAATGATATGTCAACCAGTATAAACCATTCCATATAATTATGCAAATTATTGTTGCAGTATTCACAGGAATATCAAGATCCATCCAGCATAGAAATAGCAATCTAATTATGTTAATTAGTGGAAGTGCTACTAAAAGCGATATAATTCCCGCTATGCTGATTATGGGATTCCATGAATGACTTACTTTAAAAATTCCTTCTATTATAACATAAAAAGCGTAATAAAGACTATGTAGTCCTTTCTTAATATATTGTGATACCAAGTCTGTCATATTCTTGAAGAGTTTTTTCGATTGGTGTAAAATCCTTTGTGTATGGATTTATTCTTATTCTAAAATCAGGATCATTAGTCAACCATTGACCAACATCTTCAATTAGATACCCCAGACTATACCCAATACTTGCAGCAGCTCCATATACGCCCAAAAATCCGCTTCCATTGAAAGCTTGATCTCGAACATATTTATTTCTTAAATAATGCTGCATGTTTGGTCCCCAATTTTGTTTTAATGTTTCATTATATTCAAGATGGGTTGCTGCTATACTAATGACTGTTAGGGCATTAGATGCATAACCAAGTTTGGCACTTTTAGCTTTTGCTAAATTTCTTGGACCAGTATATTGATTTGGTCCTCGTCCAGAGAGTCCTTGATACAGTTTGTAATTCTTTCCTCTCCATATATCAAAGGTCTTGCTATATTGAGTTTCTTTCATGTATGATATACCGACTCCACTTACATATAAAGCAGAACTCCAAGATGGACCTTTGTCTCCAAAATATCGAGTAAGTACAGAACCTGAAGAATAAGCATCCGTTCCATTTTCGTTCAAAGAAATGAACCATTGCCCACTTGCATGATCCATATGAACTGGAGCGTTGTTAAACTTCTCTGCCGCTTTACGTGCTTCTTTTTCTGTTTCATACAGTCCTGTTGGGTCAATAAATCTAACTGGATTATTATTGTTTATTTTATATGCCGTTTTATTCGGCATTAATTCAGCTAATAAATCTGTTGACATCCACAAACTAACTCTTGGGTCATAGTACCTTGCGCCATAGTGATACAATCCTGTCTCCTCATCGAATTCCTTCGCATTGAAAAGATAAGGTGTATTCCAAATGCTGTTGCGCTCCTCAACGAACACTTCACCGAAAGGTACATACTCGATATGCTGCACCACCTCGCCATCAAGGTTGGTGATGTAACTACTGCTACCCAAGTGGTCTGGGTGGTAGTAGAACTGCATCTTCTCGTATGTGTCGCTCTCTTGGAAGTTATTCTTCATTGCTCTTGCCATTACACGTGACTGCGCTGCCTCCAAACTGCCGTCATTGCAGCAGAAGCCCTTGCCATCGACATAGTCGTTGTTGTCCTCGCCATTGTACGGCACTGCAAAGGTTGCATAATTATCCTTGATAACCTGCAACTGCTGGGCATATTTTTTCTTATAGTCAACAGACAAGCCATCAGTCTCGCTACCAGCATACTGGATGCGGCGTGGGTCAGAACCGTAAGAGTCAAAGTCGCCAATCTTGGAAACAACGCGCTGACTACCGATATAGATGTGCTTGGTGTAGCGTCCACCTTGGTTGGCAACGAGGTAAGGAGATACATACAACGAGAACTTGGCTGTATTCGTGCGACCTCCAGCAAACTCGGAGTTCACATACACTTGGTCGCTTTCGCCAGAAGTTTTCACTGTGCGCTCACCATCTGCATCATACCAATAATTGGTTACGAAGCCGTTATCATCAGAAGCAAGGAGACGGTTCTCCTCATCCCATTTGAGTTTGCGTTCCGTGGTCTTCTCGTCAGCCACGCCATCCTTCTTGGTACGGCTTGTGTTGACATAAACAAGATTACCGTTGGCATCATACTCGTAGGCATGATTGTTGTTCACATTCTCACTCTCTGAAGGCGTCTCCTCCGTGCGGTAGTTTACATCCTTCACATTGGCGAGTTGGAACTTCTTGCCTGTCTCTGTTCCATAGGTGTATGACAAATCATAACCTGCATTCAACGTACCGTTGAACTGCACATTGTTCTGCGTGAGAATCTGACGCTTCGATGTGATGCGGTGCATATTATCATAGCCCATCGCAAGAGTGTAGCTTGCGGTCTTGTTGTCTGCACCTGTATATGTACCAGTTGCACTAACAAGACGATAGAGGGCATCGTAAGTATAGTTATGCGCCATCTGTCCGCCAGCCTTGCCACTCTGTGGCACTGACGCACCATTCACCACGCTGAGCACATTGCTCACCGCATCGTAAGTGTAGGCATTGTCCATGATGGTATTGCCACCACTGTTCACAGTGAGGTTCTGCAATCTGCGGCGCTGAGGATCATAGGTGTAGAAAGTCTCCGCACCGTTGCAATACTTCAAATATGTGCGCTGCTCGAACTTGTCATAGCCTATCTTGCTCACATAGTCGTAGCCGTATGACTTGTAACCATGCACCTTTTCGAGTTGTCCACCGAGGTTGTATATTATGGTGGTTTATAACCAAATATTTGAATTTTTCTCATAATTTTTAATATTTATCTAAATCTTCAAAAGTTATATTTGTGATACCATTTTTTTCAATTAGTTCTTTAACTCTTAATGAACAAACTGTTGCACCACTATCTTTTAGGTAGAAGATTTCTTCACCATTCCATGATGTAAAATCTATTTGAAAAGTTCCATAAATACGGTCTCCGTCAGAATCGTACTCGCATATAGAATCCACCTGTGCTTCTACGAATGCAAAATACTGTAACTTTGATCCTCTAATCCTTATTGGTATAAAGGATAATCCTTTGACTCCATTACTTTCTAATAATTTTTTAAATTTATCAGAAACAAATCTTAATGGTCCTTGATCACCAATAAAATCATAAAACACATTTCCCTCATCAATGTAGAAAACATTGTTCTTAATTACATTTTGTAAATTAGGAAAAACGTGAAAAGGGTCATAGATTTCTTCTGACTGAAGCCTAACTTGTTTTTTCTTGTTTCCTAATAAAATTGTTGTAAATTTCATTGACCTAACATTTTTTCTATTCGAGCTGCCTCTTTTTGTAGTTCTCTTATAGAAGGAACTCTGCCAGCTTTCTCGTAACGTTGCATAAATCTTGGCAGGCACTATAATGCGGAATGAGCCGAGGTCTGCCAAATCCACGCTCTGACCTAATTCGAGACCATCGCGCACAATCGCACCAAGGCTGATGAGGGCATTACTCACATCACCCGCCGATAGCGAGGTCTCGCGGACGATACGGTCTACTACCATCTTGTTTGTCAGATGCTGTTGTGAAACAGGCTGGGCGAAGTACACCGTCTACCCCTTTCGCTTGCCGATAGGCTGCGTCTTTGATTTTACTAAAAAATCTATCATACTTTTTAATTGTTTTGGTTATCAACTATATAACGCTGTTCTTTCCTGTTTATTGCTTACGGCTTTTAATACCCATATAAGGGTAATGATGAACACCCTTATAAGGATATTGCCCGTTACCCTTATAAGGGTATTGGGGCATACCCTTGTATGGGTAAGTTCAAACCATCTATATATGGTTTGCCATAGTCTTGCTGTTTTAATGTTATACATCCTGTTATCTATCACTGTTGTGGTGCGCAGTTTACGTACCATATTTGTTGTTCTTTTGCTTTTTCTTTACCATTTTATATATACATATAATGAAACCTAAGATATTTGTTACTATTCCTATGTAAATTATGATATATTGCTCTTTTGATAAACATGGAGGGCAATCGTTATCTAAACAAGGTTCACATAATGGTTGATAATATCTAAACAACAGAAATAAAACAATATCTATTACTGTTAGTTTAAAGAAACAATTTTTTAAAAATCTAATTATCGGGAGTGTTGTTATCGATTTCATATCTAAAATTTTTTCCTTTGTTTTTAGGATTTTTAATCCAGTTATCATACGCTTTCATAGAGTCCTTTAGAATACCATCTATATTTCTCTGCTCGACTTTTCCTGTGTGCGAATTACCCATTATATTGTTTTCCCACCCAGTATCAATTACGCTTGTTCCATTTTTATCTTTATACCTATCTGTTGGTCCAAGCATATGTCCAATTTCGTGTGGAGCAGGATCATCTTCTGCTAAAGTCATTCCGTTCCTGCCTTGACTTCGCCATAGACCTTCATCTCCTCCAGTTACATATGATCTTTTATCATTTGCTCCAACTTCTACAAAATTATCCCTATTAAATGGATTCCAACTTTGTGGTATTATAAATGGGTCACTTTTCTCTTTATTGTTGTATAAGAGTATGTTGACTTTTACAGATACATGGAATGATGTTCCATTAGCAGATTTCGCAGAAAAAGTTGAACTACTCCATTTATTATTTACATCTTTCTGCATCTGATCGGCAACGCTCTTTGTTGCCCCAGCACCATATAAGTACACATTTGCTGTTATTGTTATTTTATTGCCATTAAAAACAATATAACCATCACTTCCATCAGGATCAATTTCTCTTATTGGGTTATTATTAACAAAACAATATGTAGTAGACATTGGATATTTTTCTTGCATAGGATCCACACTCATCCATAAACCCAACCTCGGTTCATAATACCTCGCTCCATAGTAATACAATCCCGTCTCCTCATCGAATTCCTTCGCATTGAAAAGATAAGGTGTATTCCAGATGTTGTTGCGTTCCTCTACGAATACCTCGCCGAAAGGCACATACTCTATGTGCTGCACCACCTCGCCGTCAAGGTTGGTGATGTAACTACTGCTACCCAAATGGTCTGGGTGGTAGTAGAACTGCATCTTCTCGTACGAGTCGCCTTCTTGGAAGTTGTTCTTCATTGCTCTTGCCATTACACGTGCTTGCGCAGCCTC
>ENA-OPNW01001306-OPNW01001306.1-human-gut-metagenome-genome-assembly--contig:-NODE-1306-length-12654-cov-3.589809_pt1 | contig 12654 bp, 6 predicted proteins | sample MGYA00241540_ERZ501777 | MGnify/ENA primary metagenome ERZ501777 (study PRJEB25962, sample SAMEA2042615) | human gut metagenome | biome: human gut; feature: human-associated habitat; material: faeces...
TATAGAATCCGTTGCAATCTTACTCAGAAAGATGTTTCAGAGCAGTCAGGCATTGGCCTTACAACCATACACAAATTTGAAAATGGTACTGCAGGCAATATTTCGTTGTCAACATTTATCTTGCTGCTGAAAGTAGTCGGTCAGATTAACACGATAGACAACCTTCTTCCTGAGTTGCCTGAATCTCCTTATCTGATGCGTAAGGATGATAAAAAGGCGCAACGTGTCAGACACTCTAAATAACGTAAACTTATGGTACAGTTGTTAAAAGTAATCCTTTGGGATGAGGAAATTGGCAGATTGGCTTGGGATGCCAGACGTAGGTTATCATATTTTATGTATAATCCGTCCTTTCTGAAGAAAGGTCTCAATATTTCTCCATTAGTAGCACCCGTGGATGGAGGCACTATAAGATATTTTGTGTAAATGGAAAATATTTTATAATGCAGCCTTGATATCCTTTTGCAGAACTTTTTTGACGCTCTAATAAGGAAACATACGCTGATTACATCAGCAGTCTGCCGTTATCGTTCCACTCACCATACATAACGCCATTTCGGGTGTTTTCTATAAATTTGTCAAGCCGCTTTCTGAACAGCTCGGGCTGACGTTTCTTTATCTGGATGGTGTCAATGCGCACACGCTTATACAGCTCGGGCAGGTGGCAGAAATTATGCCACACTACAGGGTCCGACTTCAATTCTTTCATTACATCATCGTCTATCACAAATCCCTTGTCTGTCATATCCGGCAACACGGCTCTGCCTGCGTCAGTCATCAGCCCGAGCCGTTCCATCCTGCGACATCTTTCCTTATTCAGTTCCGACCAGTTGCTGCGCGCCTTTCTCGGGCACAGCCTCTGTGCCGTCACTCCGTCTGCCAACTTCTTTGTCGTGCTGTCTATCCATCCGAAACACATCGCCTCTTCTACAGCATCTATATACCAGAACGTGCCGTCGTCAACAGGCCTTCCACGCTTCACCACCACCCAGCATTCCGGCTCCTTATCATGATTCTGCATCAGCCATTCGCGCAGTTCATCCCTGGATTTGATGTTCAGCAAATTATTTATTGTCATTTTCCTCAAACTCAAATTCATTTTTCAGCAACCTAAAAAACACATCATTTCTATTTGTAGCGAGTTCATATATATCTTCAAAAGAATATAATTCAATACGAATATCCTTCTTATTTCGTGGATTATTATCTTTTGGGAAACAATCATCATAGTAAAACGAGTCGTTTAGAAATGGGATTGGATTATAATTTCCACCTCCAATATTAAGAGATGTTAACTCTTTATTAATATCAGACTTGCGTGCCAAAATGATTCCAGTATATTGTATTTGCTCCGTATTTATATCCCAATTCAAAGTTTTGATAGGATTCCTATAAAAATCTTGAGCATATCTTTTTACTTGAGCAATCATACCCTCACTCTTACTAGCTGCATTATGAGCCTTTGTTGTTGATTTTAATTCAAAAATAAGTATTTGTTTCACTTTTTCTGGGTCATCAGCCCAAATATAAATATCAGATAATTGCTGCCCTGATTTTGTACTCTTAGCTTTAAAAGCATTAGAAAAAGTTGTGAACTTATCATCAAGAATCCACAGATTATGCAAATGATTGATGTTAGTAGAATTACTTAACGTTGTTCCTCTATTTATAAATAATTCATGAACAGAACTTTCCAACTCAGGTTTATCTTCTCCAACATCATCGAATTTTTGAATTAAAGTATGCAATCGTTTAAGTACACTTTCACGATGTTTTACATAAATATGCAAACTTGAATTTAAAAGTTTATGACATTCTTCTGAATCACTAAATCGCTCGTCATCTTCATTTATTGAGACCTTGTCTATTTGATTCCAAAATTTTTTTTCTATTCTACTTTTCTCGTTTATGGCTGATTGTATAATTTCTCCTTCATTTACAATATTCTTATCCCCAACAATATCACTTTCAACAACAAATGCTTCAAGAGAAGGGTATTTCTTTTGAAATTTCTTCAAGTTTCTTTTTGAAACTTCTTGATTCTTTTTAATTACTGCTTTAAACAATTCGTCCAAAAGTTCATCTATTTTTTGCTGAATGCTTGTAATATCATCATATGACACATCGATTCTTTCTCCTTTTGTGTCAACGTATTCATCAAAGAAATCTGATGTTAAATACAATGTATAACCATCATTATTATCAATAGAGTAATTTAAATTGCCATTGGACAAGTTTGCTTTCAAATTTCTGGCAAAACAAATTATGGGATTATCACCATGCATATGTTTATTATTCTTAATTAACCATAATGTAAAAGAATACTTATTATTATCTGATAGAATTAACTCAAACTGTTCTTTTTTTGTCTCAGTTTCTATACTATCTTTCTTAATAGTAATATCATCTCCATTTAATGAAATATTTACGACTAGTGTTTCATTGGTTATTATAAAAGGGAAAAAAGTTTCTATAAACCATTGTTTAAGCGCTTGGGCATTGGGATAATTCTTAAAAAACGTCTTAGCACGACCTAATGTTTGTTGTTTATTTATTAAGATAGTCAATTTTGTATAAGTACTATTGGCTGCTTCTTTCTCTTCAAATTCTGAAATACTAAAAAGTCCTTCTGATGAACTAGGATATGGAATTATTCTCTTGTTATATTTTCCATTATCATCTTTTTTATATACAGTTTCATATTCTGCAGAATCAGCGAAGAAAATAATTGCTAAACGTCCTTGTCCTAAAGGATGAAAGTTAAGCCTCTCTTTCTCAGGATTTTTCTTGTCTAATTCCTCAAAATATTTACGGTTCTTTTCATTAAATCCTTCACCATTATCAGTTAGCTCAATTTTGCATTGGGAATCATCAACTATTATGTTTAATTTCAATTCGGGTATATAATTCGCCTCTTTACTATTTCTGATCAATACAGCATGAACCGCATTTGAGATAATCTCGCGTAGCAAAAGGAAGAATTTTTCTCTGCTATTCTTATATTCCTTTTCTGCTCTATATTGTACATTAGACTTTTGTTCCATAGGGATATTTTTTAATTATTCATTTCGGTAAGTATTTCATTTATAGATTTTCCATTACATTTAAATATATCAAATATATCCTTTTCCAATATTGGATTTTTATGCAACTTACTTTTTATTCCATCAATCGTATCATCGTAAAATTCCTGCAACGTTAATCCTTTTGTTGTATGATTCAATTCTTTTTCATTACACTTTAAAATAAAGTATTTTCTTTTATCACAAGATTTAGCAAAAAATAAACTATTAGGTTTTTTATAAACTAATATGTTATCGAATAATTGCACTTCATAGTTATATGTGGTGCCATCGTCACAATTAACACTAAATGTAATAATACTATCTTTCTGAATTAGCGGAACAATTTTGTGTTTTTGAAGTATTTCAATAATTTCAAAAGTCCTTTTAATTTCCGATTTATAAAAGTTTGATTGAGGATTATGATGTGATGACGGATTTAATGATTGTTCTCTATGTATATCTAACTCATCCAGTAGGTCGGTGTCAAACCCAATATTGTTATACATTTCTCTTGCTCTTGTTATACATTCCCCAATCATTAATTCATTCGTATTTATTAATTCATTTTTTTCATTTCGCATAGCGTATGCCTTGAATTGTTCTTTAAATATCTCTTCAAGGGCTTGACGCTGATTATTACCACAAGCATTATAGTCTATCGGACAATTATCTCCTTTGAAATATGCATATGCTTTTGATAATGAAGATTGGTACGTAACTACTTTAGGTACTTTTTTATCTCCATTTTCAGTCTCATACATTTCTAATATTCTCCAATTTTTACGATCATCATCAGTTAGATGTCTCAATACCGAATCAAAGAAAACTCTATCATGGGTTAAAATAATCAGCTGATATAATGGTGCATATTTTTTTAATAATATTTTCAATAATGCAGAACGATTCCCAAAATCGAGGCTAAGAAGCAAATCATCTAACACCATAATTTTAGGTGCTTTTTCTATATAACGTTCTTTTAATATAGCTAGTCTAATTGCTATTGCTATTGCCGACAAACGAGCCTCATTCAAATATGAATGTGGTCTTTGAACAATGTTTGATGAAATTCCTCCCAGGTTAGGTAATTCAACAATTAGCTCAATTTCAGGAGCTTTTGTTTCTCGTGTCCGACCGTGAGGTTGTCCATTCTCATCGTATTTAAAGTCGTTGTAAATAGCAGGAGTATATTTAAATTTTATAGTAAAATTTTCTTTAAAATCTTCATAAAGAATTCTATTGGCTTCACCCGTAATTAATTGTAGATAATCTTGCAAATGCTGATTAAAATCAGCAACATGTCCTTGAAATGTACCATAATTAGGGTCTGCCATTGTCGTGTAGGGTTGCATACCCTCTTTTATATACCTCCACCATTCTAAAGAATTACGTGATATCTTGTGCCCCGATATTGTTGTCAATTCTTTATCGAAATCTATAAATTCTAAAATATTTTTTTCAAAATATGAGAATAATTTAATTGTATCTTTGTTCGTCGCAAGATACATATTGTATATAACCTTATAGTTGATTAACTCACTTGAAAAAGTCATCAACTTAATATCAGAATTTGTTTGAGTGTTAACTATATTATTTGAGATTTCCGCTTCTATATTAGCATATCTTTGATAATTAGTATGTTCAAGTGTAATCGTAATGCCTGACCGGTCCCCATTTTGTGCATAACGATTTTTTATACTTTCTTCATTCTGATTTATTGGAAGAAAATATTTTTGAACACTTGCTACATCTGGTTTCAGCGTACTATGTAAGAAGCAGTGTAAAGCCCAATAAATAGAACTTTTACCACTACCATTTTCTCCATAAATAAGAGTATGTTTCTTATCTAACTTTAGGTTTTGTTCTCCAAAGAAGAACTTAAAATTATTTAGTTTTAGATTTTTGATTTTATACATAATTCCTATACTTAAATGTTAATGATAGGTGCCAATAAATATTCTAATTTCACAGACATATACTTTAAATTATTGCGTATATCATTATCCATACTTCTAAGTTTTGCGAATGCATCTTGTATGATTTTTATAGAACTATTCGTATTTACAGATTTGAAATCACGGAGTACCGAATCTGTAAAAGATATATCAGCTTTTATAAAATCATCATGAAAATATATTTCATAAACCAATGCATCTATAACTTTTTCAAATTGACGAACTATTAAGTTATTATCAACATATTGATCTATAATGACATCTGAAGACAAGGATTTGATTATTAGAATATAATCTACTATTCTAATAATTGCTTCTTGCATTTTATCTGATGGTACTGCAATAGGGATTTGTTGTAGAGGTTCTTTATCTAACTGATAATTTGCGCCCTGCATTTTTCCCCTATTTTTAAGCCAAAACTCTATTAACTTAGAATTTAATAGACCTGTTAGATATTTTAAGTTTACTCGATTTGTCTGAATCATATTGAATGTTTGAGATAAATAGCATTCAAAATCACAATAAGAAAACATTGGATGTCCTACACTCTTTCTTACTGCTATAATTTTATTATTTACGAAAAATCTATTTTCTCTCGCCCTATGTAAACCATAAGGCTTATTGTCTGATGTAAAAATAGGCAGAAATCTATCCAAATGGGCCTTAATATTTGGAAAGTTATTTAAGCTATTAGGATTTCTAAAACGAGAATCTGTATATATCGTCCAATATTTATTGTTTCTTTGAACATAATAATTTTCTATATTTTCATTAGTATAATAGGGCTTTATTAACGACATTTCGTCTTTATTGAGTGATAGAGCATCTAATTCTGTGCTGTTTAAAACAAATATGCCTTGATTAACATAAAATTCGGGTCCTAATATCTGCTGATTCTTTTTATTTAATGTGTCCTGTGGAAATACAATACCTTGGGCTATCTCCTTATTTGTTAGATATATAAGATTGGGATAATTAGTAATCTTTTCGAGAATATTTGTACATTTACTGAATGTGATATTCTTACCATAAAAATTTTCCCTTTTAATAATTGGTGTATAATATTCTGCATCATTAGAAGTCTTATCCAAAACATTAATAGCCTCTTTTTCAGTAGCTTTATATGCAGTCAGTTTTCGATAATCAAAAGAATAATTATCTGAAGTTTTATCTTTTTGAAACATCATAATCATAGTTTGAATACTTGCACTTTCAAACATCATTACAGCTCCAAAATCAACGATATTACAGATTCTTGTTTCTTTTATAACTTTATCTCTTAGCTTACTAGCTCCATAACTAGTAACCCAATTATTAGTAGCGATGAAACATAGTACTCCTTTACTATTTAGAAGGTCTAATCCGTTACAAGCAAAAAGATACCATATATCCATTTTGCCTTTATAATATGGAGAATCTTTGTATGGTTCAAAGAATGTTTTAGACATACGTCCCTCTTTAATGTATGGAGGATTTGCAATAATTATATCAAATCCCATAAAAACTCCTTCCTCATTTAATAACTGAGGATATTCAAAACGCCATTCAAAAGAGTTTTCGTATTTCTTATTGTTCAAAATTTCCTTTTCTTTTTCTATCAATTTTTTTAGTTCACTTTTTGCTTTTGAGTAACCAATTGGGTCTTCTTTTGCTAATGGCTCGCCAAATAAAGGAATCGCTTCATAATCATATACTTTCTTTTCAGCCGATAGCCTTTTCTTTATATCCCCTTTTGCTAAAGTTGTTTTGAAACAACTTTTAATTTCATTGATTTTAGCTTTTAAACTATTTTTATCATTATGCTCTTCTGTGTAACCTACAACAAGTTTTTTATAACTTTCTAGCGTAAAGTCATTCCAAACCTTGTTTTCTTTTTTTGCCTTCTCTTTTCCTATTCTATTATATTCTACAAATACATCAGATATCGGAGTATTTAATGAATACCTACATATCTGTGAGTTTCCACAGGTAATCTTATAATCCAAGTTTGGAAGCGGCTGTGGTTCATCTGCATCAACTACCAAAGCCAACCAAAAGCGCAAACGTGCAATGTCTACAGCACCTTGCTCAATATCCACTCCAAAGATGTTGTTCTGGATAATTTTTCGTTTTGTTTCAATTGAATTAAAACTTCTGTTAGGCTCTGCATGCGGCTGCAAATTATGAATAGCATAATACAAAACATGCAGTATACCCATGGGGAATGCCCCGGAACCAATTGCAGGATCGCATACTTTTACCTCTTTGAGTAGTATCATAAATCGTGATGCAACATCCTTTGTTTGAAGTATAGGCATAACGATTCCATTGTTTATCAACTGCTCTATCGGCTCGACATATTGTTCATCAGGTTCGTGAGTTTTTAAATACTGAATTACACTCTGACGGCACATATAATGCACTATCTCTTTTGGAGTATAGAATGCCCCTTTATCCTTATTGTCTTCCAAAAGATTTTCAAAGATATGTCCTAGCATCTCCGGGTCGACACCAATCTCTGCGTCATTAGGATCATTCTCATCAATGGTGAAATTATATTCACTGAAGAATTGAAACAAACGCTTAAAGTAATCAGCCGGGAATTTACTTTCAGGCTCATCATCCTCATCACGTTCAAACAATCCGCCATTAAGATACGGAATGTCTTTCCACTCTTCAAGTAAGGCCTTATCCCAACCATACTCAATGAACAAAGCTTCACGATTATCAGGCTTTGTATTCAATATACCGAAAAACAGCGGTTCAAGTACAGAATCAAGGTAATCATCCTTATATTTAGAATTTTCAAACAGATTCTGCATATAATTAAGGTCGCCACACATCCACCTTTTACGTTGCAGGAAATGCAGGAATGTAATGCGTCCCATCATTTTCTTCACATAATCACGGATTTTCTTCTCGTTGTAATTAAAGGCTTGCATCAATGCGGCATCAGGCTCTCCAAGTAACTTTTCTTCCCACTTATTGCCAACCTTGACAAAACGCTTACCTGTGACATACTGGATAAAATCGGCATATTGTTCACGATATTTATAAAAGAATTCATCAGAAAGAGCTTCAACCGAGAATGCCGTTTTCAGATTCTCAAAAGATATACCTTTGTCTTGCAAAAAGCGGAAACGTTCAATTGGTGTTTTATAGAGCAACTCATTACTGCCAAATACATATGTATATCGTTTGGGCGATGTAGCATCTCCCTTGATGTCACTTATAAATGACAAACGCCAATGGTCACCGCTATCGAATACAACCAAAGCCGCATCAAAGATTCCCCATGTAGGATTGATGAACGACTTGACAAGATTACGTAGCCCTACACGCTTGTTTGCAACAGAACCCTTACGAATATTATAACAGAAAAAGCCGATATGATAATGGTCTTTTGTATCAATGTTTCCCAAATAATAGCCTTCATCCGTGGTGTCCTTAATAATTCGTTCAGGTTTCTCTTTTAATTCACTTGCACTGAAGAAGTGTTGTAAAAAAGAATACCATTGTTTCAAATTGAATGATGACTGAAACAAACTTCTTAACTCGTCTTGTGTATATGCTGTTGCCATAGTTGTATTTACTTAAATGATTCTGAAATTACTATCTGAGGATTAGAAATATCCTGTGCATCGTGGCGTTGATTCTTGTCCATTGTCTGATATTCTTCAAACAGACCTTTTATTTCCTCTTTAATTTTATATGCTTCCTCCCTTATTCTTTTCTGATCGTTTTTATATTCACGCGAGAGTTTTTTTAAACGACGTGGAAGTTTAGCATAAATACCTTCATTTATATATCCTGTCAATACATTGCATTGTGATACCAATTCACTGTCGGTGGTTATTTGCTTTATTGTACGCAAGAATTTATTTGCCTCAAGTGAGGTTTTGTCAAGGTCAGGCCGGTTGATAGAAGATGTATCTGCCGCTTCCACATACTCTGTTGAATATTTCTCCAATGCCTTGTTCACATGCTTATAATGTTGTTCATCATCAGAGAATGGAACAGGCTGTTCTTCTGGTTCTGCCTTAAGATATTCTACCGCTTCAAGAAAATCTATAGTCTCTATATTCTTAGATGTAGCTAAATAAAATTCCGTTTTTATATTTGAAGAAACAAAGACTACCGATTTTCCACTATGCTTACCTATATCACGCATTGCACGGCTCTTCATAGGCAGTGCCTTGATTTTATGATATAGTTCGCGGTCATTATTATATAAGTCACGCACCTCACGCAATAATTCAATCTTTTTATCAATGTAGTCCTTTACATTGTTATCGAACATCTGGAACTCTTTAACAATTTCTTCCTTAGAATAAATCTGAGCATCTTCACCAAATGCAGAATGGAATCCCTGCAATTTAACAAGAGCATTTTTATATAACTGAATCTCCTTGTCACCTTGACGAGACGGATAAAACAGATAGTTATATATATACTGCGCAAGCGATCCGATACGGTTTACACGACCAATACGCTGCATCAGCCTTGTTGCATTCCATGGTGAATCATAATTGACTATCACATTAGAGCGATGCAGGTTGACACCTTCAGCCAAAACGTCTGAGGTTATAATAATGTTATACCGCATTGAGTCACTTGGGTAATTGGCATCGAAATTTTCCCTTATAGTTTGCACCAATCTGTTTCGGTTGGCAGCAGTTACCATCAGCACATCATCACGCCCTAATTCTTTGGTCAATCGCTCATAAAGATAGTTAAGAGTATCAACACTTTCAGAAAACAAAACCAACTTACCCGATGGATTTATCTTCTTATCAAAGAAATTACGAGTCAGGTTTTCTTTGAACTTATCGAATTTAGGATCTTCATTCTCTTTATCCCAATCTGCATTGAGTTTTTTCAATATATCCCTGTCATGGTGGAGCATTTCAAGAAAATCAGGAGTGAATGCATCTGCTGTAAAGACGATATCCTCGGCTACATACCCTTTTGATACTGCATATTCAATAATCTCATCAAGCTCCATGTTTTTTGCCTGCAAGTCTTTCACCTTCAAATCAGGAGCAATGATAACCTTGTTCTCTTCAAACATTTTTATCATATCTTCTGTAATGTTTAAAAGAGTGCGAAGAGACTTCTTGAATGCATAGAAACTGCTCTCCAGACGCTTAACCATATGCACACGATAGATGCCTGCTAATGTCTGGCCGATATGCGCTGCATTTTTGTACTTTTTTCTGTATTCAGGTTTCAAAAATTCTACAGCACGATAACGTGCATAATTAAGGCCGTTACCAGCCGGATTGGTATCGGATTTTCCATCAGTAAGTTGTTTCAGCGTTTCATAAAAGCGGTCATTGGTATCACGAGACATTGAATATTCCAATTCATTAGGCGGCAAGATTTTTGGAAATATGATGCCTTGCGATTTAATATCAGCCTTGTAATCAGGATCGTTGAGAATGTTATTTCGAGTACGACGAACAGTAACTTTATCAATAACCTTATTACGAATCTGCTCATATATTTTATCCACTTCCGAAGTAACATCACGCTTATCACGTTCGCGCATCAACTTTTTATATTTATCTATGAGTGGAGCAAAGAAACCTTTTAGGTTGGGAATTCCATCAATGGTACAACTCTGACTGTTTTGGAACAATAGCAACTGATTCAGCAAATCATCAGGGCGGTTGTTTAATGGCGTTGCAGAAAGGAGCATAACCTTCTTCTGCAAACTTTTGAGTAAGCCATTATTTACACATGGAGACTTGCATATTTTCTGCAACTCATCATATTTGCCAGAACTATCGCTACGGAATCCATGAGCTTCATCTACTATTATCAAATCAAAATCCTCTTTGTCCTTATATTGGTCGCGTCCTTCGAGAATCTTCGATAAACTGCCATTGGTAATAAACTGCGCCTTTTTATAGATACCGAACAATTTAAAAGTATCTTTCCAGTTGTCTTCAAGCGCAGGAGGATATATTACAAGAATATTTGTATTCTTGCCATTAGATTCTACAAATCGTTTGGCTATCATCGTAGCTATCATCGTCTTTCCCAAACCAACTACATCGGCAAGAAATAAGCCATTATGCTGCATCAACATTTGATAGCCTTGAATAACTGCATCTTTCTGATATTTTAAGTCCTTGACACCATCTGGTAACTGAATAGAGAAATCATCCTCAACCTGGTCGCCAAAAGTGTCAATAAGTACCTTGATATAAAGTTCATACGGTGTTGGCTGATAGCCTAAATATGTTTTCTTCTTGTACTTGTCTATATCTTCAGCAGTAAGTGGTATAGCCTCGTTCCATAAAGTCCAAAACTCATCCGAACAATATTTCACATCATCATAATCTTTCATAGCCACATTAAGTTCATACTGTGGCGGCTGTTTTATACCCAAGCCAGAATCAGAGATATTAGAAGACCCCATAATAACCCACCCATCACTATTCTCATTATGGTTCTGAGGTAGACAAAGATAAAATTTTGCATGCAGATTTTTTGTAGCATGAATACGCATTTGCAACCGTCCCGAGACAAGGTCTTCACACATCTGCAATATACCATTTTCTACTTCCGGAGCATATTCGGCATTTATAATATCTTCTTTAAAATCCTTATTATAGATTTCTTTTGCTTTATCCTCATCAGATAACATCAAAAGTGCCTTGTTATGTTTGCGAAAAATATCATCGATATTGATTCCTACCAAAATTTTGATTTCTGATATATCACCTAGTTCCTTACGTAACTTAAAATAACCAGATGAACGGAAAAATCCCACAACAGCCAAAAATCTGTCAAATGTTGTCATCGTCGATGCAATCCCTTTCAACTTATCAAAAAGAGTATTGCCTAGTCTATTATTGAAAAACTTTGTACTCATATTTTTTACTCAATACAAAATCCCTCAAGGTTACACTTACATTTGGCTTTTCTTAGACAGAGGGACTATATAATATGCAAAGTTACATATTTTATTAAAACGATACAATTACAATTGCAAAAATTTACACGTAAACAGTTGCATTTCAAACATTATTTTATAAATGTGAAATTGCGTAACGCACTGGCTTTTCATGCAATAGTCTATGGAAATAATCACATCCAAAGAACAAAAAAACAAGATGTTTCACTCTATCAATACGCAAAAAATGCGTGTCGTTCTTATTCTCCACTTCGCGGATATAATCCGCCCAAGCGCTTGTAGTTTGTCTCACTCATAATTGTTCTTGTTTATCAGGTTTACAACTACTTTCACCATCACGTCCTTTTCTTCTGTGCGGCTCTCGGCTATCATCAGCGTAAGGGCAACAAGAGTGTTGTCGGCAAGGCGCTTCGTGCCGTCAGGATTATAGAGGATGCCGTTACCTGCCATAAACCATAAGAAGAGAGTTGCAGCTATACTCTGCCCAATACGTTAACAAGCTGTTTCAGCTCCGTATAACGTTGTTCTGTCAGAGCTTTATTGACGGCATAGCCTTTAATTAAATATTCTTTCAGCACCTTGTTTGCCCATCGGCGAAAGTCCACACCTTTTTTTGATTTGACCCGATAACCGACAGAAATGATGACATCAAGGTTATAGAAACGTACATCATGTGTCTGGCTTTTACCTTTTATCGCACCATGTTCTGTGGTTGTCGCAAAATTTGCGACAA
>ENA-OPNW01001310-OPNW01001310.1-human-gut-metagenome-genome-assembly--contig:-NODE-1310-length-12629-cov-4.325831_pt1 | contig 12629 bp, 13 predicted proteins | sample MGYA00241540_ERZ501777 | MGnify/ENA primary metagenome ERZ501777 (study PRJEB25962, sample SAMEA2042615) | human gut metagenome | biome: human gut; feature: human-associated habitat; material: faeces...
ATGTTTGTGTGGTAACTTCATTCTACCAGAGCCTGCAAGCTATGTCTTCTTTTATCCTCTTTTCAATTTGCGCAAGTTATTGTATATTATCCACAAAAATGAAACCGATTCTGTCTGCATTGTCACTGACAGGACCTGTTTTCTTGTAGAGAACGCCAATGTGTCCCAACTTGGGACATATTGGCGTTCTCAGATATATCTTTTTATCGGCAAGGCCTTACCAGTGTTGGAAGGACATTATTTATAATTACAATTAGAAATGCACACCTATGAAAAAACTACGATTGCTCCGCAAGGTAGAGGAGAGCCCGGTTCTGGATGTTGGCTGATACGGCCTCGGCACTTTTGTCTCCGGCAAAATACGCCGCTGCCTCTTCCAGAATGATATCACGGATCGCCGGCGCTGCTGCAACATTCAGATGATCGGCTCCTTCCAGCAGCGTTTCAAATTGTGCTCTGAAGCCTCTATAATATTCATTATAGCCATCGGGATTATCCTGGTTCAGCACCTGATTCCAGATGCGCTCACAGACGCTTCGGGACACAGGCAGGCAAAAGGTATCAGAGGCCTTTTCCTGTACCTCATCGGAGAGCAGATAGCGAAGCACCTCCCAGGCTGCCTCCTGCTGCTGGCTGGCAGCACACAGGCCTACAAAGTACGAGCCTCCAATTCCAAGACCATTGAAACTGCTCAGTGGTAATGGATAATAACCAACCCGACTTCCATACTCTGTCTTTTCCTCCATCTTTACGGAAAACCGCATCAGCTCAGATGGGTCGTATAGCCTTACAAAGGAAAACGGTTGATTGGCATTGTCCAGAACCAAGTCCTGCTGAGTTGCGGCGAAACGATTGCAAAATTCCAGCACTGCATAAAACGCCTCTGTTTCAAAGAACGCCGTGGCGTTTTGCTCGTCGATAAATGCAGTATAACCGTCGCAAATTAGATTGTACAGCATATCCTCTTTCAGCATCCAGCGGTAGCTATCCTCCCCCAAGGATTGAAATGCATGTTCCAGATCATCCAGCGTGTTCAGCTGCGCTGCACCACCTGTCAGAGACAGAGGAACCTGCATACCGTATAAATAATAGGTGGGACAGAAGAAGTAGGTGTTTCCTTCAATCGCACAAGCCGAGAATATATTTTCAAAATAGTTGCCCTGACGGGATAAATTATCCAAATTGTCATCAAGCGGTTGCAACACGTCCTTTGATGCCAACGTCTGTAGATACGCTGGGTTATCCCCCACACAAATAATATCCGGGACCTCTCCCACCGTGAGAGACAAGCTCAACTCAGCTTCCGTCTCATAGGCCACAGCCTTGACCTGAATATCGGTGTGAGTTCGGTTAAAGGCCGCCATCGCCGTAGGGAAGCTGCCCCAGGAATCCGGAATGTACGCAGCCGTTAAAGTGCTGCTGCCGCCGTCGTTGGAGCCTGGCAAAAGTGTAAAAATACCTTGGGCCTCCGCAAGTAGCAGTCCGTCCTCCGCTTCTGTCATATCCACGATAGAATCACCAGAAAGACCCAAGTCTACTAAGCTGCCTAAATAAGTAAAGGACGCCTCTGTCCAGGCATAAAGGGCGCGATCTGTCATCAGGTACAGTGCTTTCCCGCCACACAATTTCTGTACCGCCCCCTCCAATTCCAGCCGACCTAAGCAGACACAAGCCGTATTGTCCAGAAGAAACAGGTAGTCCAGCAACGCCGAATCCTCTACATCTCCTGTGCGAATTGCCCCGACTGCATAGACATTGCCGTCTACAGCGCCAATGCCACGCCATTGTACAGAATCTTCCATGGAAGTAAGTGCCTGACCATCATAGCTGTAGAGATATGTTTCATTTAGCACATATAGCAGTTTGTCCTCTATGGCAAAATGAACATAGGCTGTTCCACTACCGGAGAGGAATCCGGCCTGGTTTGGAAGTTCCAGGCCTTGTCCGTCCGGCAGTAAAATGGAAACAGGATCAGATCCTAAGGCCAGATAAATGCTGTCATCGTAAGACAGGACGCCTACAGTCTCTGACTGCACCTTCGTCCACTCGTCTCTCCACTCTAACCATCGCTGATCTTGCTCACACATCAAAATGGCATCTTGGGAAACCGCCAGAATTGTTCCATCCTCCACAGGCGTATACTGCGCTTCATAGGTGGTTGCGCTTTCATCCGGCATCAATGCTGTGTCTTTCAATGACAACGTATCCGTGTAGACTGACGAAACGGATGTTTGTGAGGTATTTGTTGGAGAACGATCAGATTCGTCACAACCAGAAAGGAAAAGAAGCCCAATTAGAAGCAACCACAATGTGGCAAATAGCCATCGTTTGCGATTTTGAATCATGCGGTATCCCTCCATTGATATGAGATGATTTTGCGCCGGTTTTGAATTTTAGCCGTGCGTATCGGCTTATCACAACAGAGTTCCATCCATCTCTGACGAGAAAAGCCGATAAGCACTTTGTAATTTTTCACACAACTTTTTAGATTATGCCGTTGTACTTTTGAAGATATGTGGTAGATACCCAGCCACCACGATCTTCCAACGTTCCTTCGCGAACTAAAACATACGCCCAGGCACCATCACTGCTACGGCCTGTAACCTCGACAAACGTATTATAAGGAATAGTTCCTAAAATGGTTCCCGAAGTGCTAGCAGTACTTCTCATATTCAGACCGTTTTCAGCTGTTGTTACATAGCATCTTGTTTTAACACAGAGTAAATCCCGACGAATATACCCACTTACATTTTCATCATATGTGATGTGAATCCAATCGCCACTTGCGCCGTCACCAGTAACGGTTGTCCCTTTGACCAAATCTGTAACAATTGCATAGTTAGTTCCAGGGCCTGACCGAACTCTTACGTTCGCAAGCGTTAAGTAATCTGTACTTGCAGCAAATAACTGCATGGGGGGGATAGGTGTCGCCAATATCGGCAGCAAAACATGTGGCAGCAAGGGAGCATACCAAGGCGATAATACATAGCATGGTGACGCTCTTTTTAAGCAACTTCATAGAATTTTCCTCCTTTAAGCAAAACTGTGTTGGATGTATAAACTTGGTGGCTGATCTCATTTCAAACAAATGCTTGTAGAACTTATTACTGGGTTTTCTACAGCATTGTTTGATATCTCGTCAACTCTGCACTGGGGACACCTCCTGCCTTATTCAAATCCGAGATTTTAGGTTGTTCTGCTTTTGCCTACTCCGGAGTAAGCACTTCCAGTTGCTGACATCGTTGTATCCTTGTTAATTAGGGATAAAAAACACCAGAACACTCAAGCGCTGTAATGCTGGACGAAGCAGGAATTTTCAGATTGAGTATATAAGTGTGCCCGCTGATTGCTCTCCCGGAATTATAGGCGACATTTGTATACTGATGGGTTGAAGTGCTTGCCCAGTAGTAATAGGTCGTCCACGAAGCCGCTTCTGCTCGGTCCGTCTTATCATAGATTCTGACCGCCATGCCTGTTGTACTATATGGGTAGTCAGTTTTAGTGATGTAAACATCTGCTTTTTCGGTGTCGGATTTCTCTCCCTCTGCGATAACAGCAGATGTCTGGCGAATTGTTTTGTTTGTCCATGTTGCACCTGCGTTGCCTCTAGGGGTAATTGCTGCGGCAAGCGCAGTAGTAGCAAACAGCGAAACAACAATGAGCAAACACAGCAGAAGCATCATAGTTTTTTTCATTTGATTCACCTCGTCGAAAATATATAAATACGTACCAGTTACTTGCTTGAAATACGCATTTTATGCAGAGCTTCTGTTCGGAGTCCACCCCGGCGTGCTTTGAACTTCTATAGCTCACAGGCTGTTTAACGTGTATCAGTTATTTTTCCTTTGTAAGTTCTTACAAATGCACTTTTTGTGAAATTACAAATCAATTCTACAATTTGACTTATTCTTTGAAAAGCATGACGGCAATTTTATTATAAAGCAATAGTGCCCATGCTTTAGTTTAATTCTGAATAATTGACTGTACACATCTCCAATGCCAGCGTCGCTTTCCAATTTATATCATCTCCGTTCAATTTCATTTTCTAATTCTAAATTATATGGAAATCCAAATATGATTCAACAAATCGCGCACGAATGATGGTTTTTTCGGCACGAAAGCAGGGTTATCAATGTCAGTAAGGCAGAAAAATCCTCCGCAAGGCTTAGCCTTGCGGAGGATTTTGAAGATAAGCGATAAGATCATATATCAGCTAGTCTCTGTGAATATTGCAATCAGCTTTCGCAGTATATCAAGCTGCTGTTCAGATAGCTGTGGAGACCGGTTCGTGGGGCTGTGAAACTCTGAAATCAGTTCATCCAACAGTTCCGTTTGATATTCTGTCAAATTCTTCGCTGTATAGGCAGGTGTTTCCTCATTTCCGACCAGATAATCAATTGAGATCCCTAACGCCAGCGCAATGTTCTTTGACACATCAAGCGGAGGTAATTGCGCATTCGACTCATAACTGCTCACAGCCGAAACACTCTTGTTTATGCGTTCGGCAAGCATTCTTTGTGTCAAACCTCTTGATTTCCGTAATTCCTTTAGCCGCAAGCCAAAATCGTACATTGATACTCCCCACCATGCAGTTTTCTTTAGTTTACTGCAATGCTGTTCAGTATTTATGTATTTCGTGATATAATAAATACAATTATACGAGAATTTAAATGTTGGAGGGTTGATTCGATGACTGCAAACGATATTATGAATTCAGCATTTCAAAAAATAGACGTCTTTGGAAAGCCACAAAGAGGAACCCATATGCTTAGGATTTTACTTGCCGATGGCAACCAAAATTTCTTATCAAGGATGGAGTCTCATCTCAAACAATATGCCGCCCGGAAACAGCTCAACATCCAAATTGGATCGTATACACGTGACGATATAAGCAGCTTTATCCTACAGTCCTATGATCTTGCTTTTTTGGATATTGATTTTGGCAATCGTAGAGGAGCCGGTATCGATTTGGCCCGGCAGATTCGGCAGAAGAGGAATGACACAATCATCATCTTTGTCACAAGCTATGTTGAATATGCTCCTGAAGGATATGAACTGCGTGCGTTCCGATATCTTCTGAAAACAGATGTAGATACAAAACTGGAACTCTATTTCTCTCAGGCTGTAGAGCATTTTACAACCAAGCGCGAGGTCGTTTCCATTCAGAATAACGGCGAGATCATCAATTTGGCTGTCGATGATATTCTTTACCTTGAATCTGAAAAACACACGGTACATATCCATATGCTCTGCGGAAATTTTGACCAGTACAGCTGCTATTCATCCTTGCAGAGCTTTGAAGAAAAACTCCAGCCGCTTGGTTTTTTGCGTATCCAGAAGAGTTATCTGGTAAATATGCGCCATATCAAGAAGCTCCAATGCAATGAGGTTGTCATTGAAAACGGCTTGAAATTGCCCGTCAGTGAAAAAAACTATAAGGAGATCAAACGGGCATACCTGCTGTGGAAAGGTGCACAGACATGGAATACATAATTAGTACGCTGTGGCTCGCACTGGAATGCGTGGCCTTTTTCCTGTTTGCCTCAGCTTTCTTACCGTATCGGCACAATAGCAAGCGAACGCTTCTCACTGCACTGAGTATCTGTATTCTGTTTTTATTAAATCAAAGTCTTACATTACCGGCGCTTATGCGCAGACTGTGTGCGCTTACCTTTGGCCTTTGCCTGATTGTCTTTTTGTTTCAGGGGCGTTTGGAGCAGCGTATCTTCATCGGCCTGCTGGACTATATTCTGATAGCTGCGATGGATGCAATTGTCCTTTTTGGCGCGTCCACTGTCTTAGGCATCAGTCTGGACGAGTTGGTTTGGAAAAAAGCAATGTATACCGTGCTGGTGACGGCAGGAAAGATTCTGTCCGTTTTTCTGGCGTGGCTTATCACACGATTACACCCATTTCATCGAATTCACCCATTGCACCCCAAATGGATGCTGCTTGTCAGCTTCTTTCCATTGACAAGCCTTTTTATGCTGATAGCGTTATTCCTGATTTGTAGAGATCAACGGGAACTCACGCAGCCGGTGGCATTTTTCTGTATCTTTCTCGGCATTGCCAATGTGGCAATTGTCTATGTTGTCTCGCTGATTGAGCGTGATACGGAAGTAAAACAGCAAATCAATATACTTTCTCAGCAAATGGAGATTCAGACCGCCAGCATTCTCGCTCTGGACAAGGCATACCGGCAGCAGCGGCGGACGACGCACGATTTTCAGAATCATCTGTGTACCATCTCGGATCTTCTTTCACAGAAAGCCTATGAAGCTGCAGCGAAATACGTTCAAGAGTTGAACCAAGCGCAGACGAGCCGAATTCTGATTGTGAATACGCATCATCCGATTATCGATGCCATTCTGAATCAGAAATATCAGGCAGCGGTTGAATCGCAGATTGAGATGCAGTTTCATATCAATGATCTTTCCAACATTCAATTATCCGCACGCGAGTTGGTTGTTTTACTTTCAAATTTGTTAGATAACGCAATCGAAGCGTGCCGGTGCGTTGAAAAGAACCGTCTGATTCAATGCACAATACTTGAAAATAGCGGTTTTTTTCTCTCGATTCGGAATACCAGTCCTCCGGTTCTCATTACGGAACACGGAATTGCAACAACGAAATTATCCGCAAGCGAACACGGCTTTGGGCTTCCTAGCGTTTGCCGTATTCTTGCTCGCCTACACGCAGAGTATGTATACGATTATGAAGACGGCTGGTTTCAGTTCACAGTGAAAATTCCCAGAAATTAACCAATAGTAAATCGCCGGCTCGAAGAAGTGCAAAGTCACATTCTTCGAGCCAGTATTTTGTTGTACGATAAAATTTCTGCTTTCGTGCCGCAAAAACCTGCTTTGGTGCTGGAATCGTTGAAATGAGCGACAAAGCCAATATAATCAAAAGCGTAAGGTGATATTGCTAATGAACATGATTACGCGAATTACAGAATACTGTGTCCGAAAGGACATCATATCGTCGAGCGATGCGGAGTGGTTCTCATATGGCCTTGTGCAGCGCTGCGAAAAACTAATTACGCTCTGCTTTTTATTCCCATTAGGATGGTTGCTTTCTTCATTTTCTGCGTCATTTGCATTTTATTTGAGTTTTTTCCTGCTTCGTGTACGCACAAATGGCTATCATGCAAAAACTTTTGCGGGCTGCTTGCTGTTTTCTGTTTGCAGCGAATGCGTGTTGTTTTTGCTGATTTTACCGAATTTGAGAGCTGCTGCACTCCTCTGGGTCCTTGCATCGTCAACCATCACGATTTTCTTGTTTGCCCCTTACGATCATCCGAACCTTCACATGACGAAGGAAGAACTGGCAGCATCAAAACATATGACAATGCTAACCGTGCTAATATTGGATATGGCGCTAATTCTGAGTTTGAGCATGCAGTTCTATGCCTTCGCCAATGGGCTTGCACTCGGACTAGGCTTTACTGCCTTTTTACTAATAGTGGCATATGGAAAGCAGATATATGAAAAGGAGATATGTAAACAATGGAAAACAAAAAAATGAAGCTTCTTGTGAAATCACTTGCGAAGGACATGATTCGCCGCGATATGAAAAAATGGCCGCCTGACTGCTTTGGCCTTGCCTATCAGCCGATGCGTCCCATGCGGCACAACGAGTTGGACAGCAAAACAGAAGCGGACAGGCATCCAAAAGATTCCGACATGTGATTTTCCCCCATCTTGTAGCGTGTAAGGTACAATTGCCAATCTTCCAAAAGAACCCGGTTGCGTAAATTATGCAGCCGGGTTCTTTTCATCTTCAGGCAACGGCTTTAAAATGACTTCCCATTGTATTTTGAAGCCTTTTCTTTTTATCTAATCGTATAATCAGCGCAGATCATAGGATGGAAGGTATAATCGGAACAGTTTAGCTCGCTGCTTTATTTTTGTTCGTCAAAGTTTGTCCAAGTGGGTCAAAGATTGGCAGAAAACCTGAAAAGCACAGAAAAATGTATTATGCTATGGGTGCGCGGGGATGCGCGGAATGGGAGGTGATACCGGTTCCGGCGCGGAGCGGCAAACACCTACATTGTAAGCGCTCCGTGGCTGGAGCGTGCGACAACCATATACAAAAGGACAATGATACTTGCGTTAGCCATACGTCACAGAATGGAACGCCCCGCCATGAGCATGGAGGGAGGTGCAACGCCTATGGAGCAGTTTGCCACTGCCGTCTGTCCGACCTATGAGAAAAACAATATTTATTCTGGAAGTTCTTCTATGGACAAACAGATCGAAGAATCCGAGCCGAAAAAGCAGGAAGAAATCTTATCTTTCGGCGGTGCCGCAATCTCTGTAAAGTATGCAGAGCAAGATGATCCGCATATTACAGAAGCACTGAAACGTTCGGTTTTCTCCTATGGATTTTATAATAGCAGGCATAAAACTTGATAAAATGTCTGAAGTATGCTATAATTATACTATAAAATGTACCTTGAAAATCAAATAGCGAACAAGGACATACACACGTTTTCTCAGAATGGAGTGTATGTTATGGAACAAAAGAAACGAGTAAATTGCTTATATCGCGTATCAACAATCGGTCAGGTTGAAAAAGATGATATTCCCATGCAGCGGCAATTCTGCCGTGAGTTCATCGCGTCGCACCCGGACTGGGTTTTACAAAATGAGTTTTACGAAAAAGGCGTATCCGGTTTCAAAAAATCAGCAAAAGAGCGCGATGCCATGCAGGAATTACAACAGGAAGCCGTTGCCGGGAGTTTCGATATTCTGCTTGTCTATATGTTTGACCGTCTCGGCCGCAGGGATGACGAAACGCCCTTTGTTGTAGAGTGGTTTGTCCGCAATGGCGTTGAAGTTTGGAGCGCAGTAGAAGGGCAGCAGCGGTTCGACAATCATGTTGACAAGCTGCTTAACTATATCCGCTACTGGCAGGCATCTGGCGAGAGCATCAAAACCTCTGTGCGTGTGAAAACCCGCATGGAACAGCTTACGAAGGACGGCTGCTTCACCGGCGGCATTGTGCCATTTGGCTACAAACTCCAGAAGCAGGGACGAATCAATAAGAAGAATCAAGAGGTCAATGATTTTGTAATCGACGAGGACGCCGCAGAAATCGTGCGTTTCATCTTTTACAAATACGTCAACGAAGGCTGCGGCGCACAGCGGATTTCCCACTACCTTTTGGAAAACGGGATTCGCCGCGCAGACGGTTCCATGATTCCGAATACAACGATCGTCCGCATGATAAAGAACAAGCTATACATGGGCGTGATTTCAAACGGAAACGCTGAATCGGAAATCATTCCAGAGCTTCAGATCGTGGACGAAGCGACCTTTCAACGAGCGCAGGAGTTAATGGAAAAACGTACAACGCACCATGCGGATACGCCGCTGAATCTGCGCGGCAGTTCTCTGTTGGTAGGGAATATCTTCTGCGGGCATTGTAAAAACCGGCTGACGCTGACAACCTCCGGCAAGAAGTATATCCGCAAAGATGGAACTGTGCGCAATCAGGTCAAAAGCCGTTATCAATGCCATTTTAAGGCCCGGCACCCCGATCTCTGCGACGGTCAATCCGGCTACGGCGTTATCAAGCTGGATGAAATTGTGGACGCTCTGGTGCGCTATCAGCTCTCCAGAATCCGCGTTTCTGCCAAGGATAGTCTGATTGCCGAACAGCACGAAAAAGCCACAACGCTTGCCAGAAGCCGTTACAGGATATCTGCCATGCGGCTGGAGGAAAAGCAAAAGGAACTTTCCGACTATGAAGCCGAGACGATCAATGTCATTCGCGGTAAAAGCCGCCTGAATGTTGACTTGCTGAACAGTCTTGTTGCTAAATGCAAAGAAGAAATTGCAGAGCTTTCGCAGGAGGTTGAAATGCAAAAAGCCGAAATGGAGCATCAACTGGAAAGCGCTGCGCAGGAACAGGCCGAATTTGAGAAGCTGGAAAGCTGGGCTGATCTTTACGACAACTGCACCTTTGAAGCGAAGAAGATGATCGTATCGCAGCTTACCATATTATCCACTCTTATGCTCCCGGCGAGGTCACGCCAGAACAGGCGCATGAGGCGGGCGTGGAATTTGCGCGGCGGCTGCTGGGTGACAAATATGAAGCGGTTGTATGTACTCATGTCAACAGAGAGCATTTGCACTGTCATATCGTGTTCAACTCCGTTTCGTTTGTAGACGGAACAAAGTATCACAACACGTTCAAGGACTACTTTGGGGACATTCGCGGCATTTCCAATGAGGTCAGCCGTAAGTACGGATTCTCTGTCATTCAGCCGGAGGGCAGCGGTCAGCACTATGCAGAATGGAACGCCGAGCGCAGCGGCAAGACCACCATCCGCGATCTTGTCCGGCAGGATCTGGACGCGGCCATTGCAGCCAGCTTCACATTTGCGTCGCTGCTGGATATTCTCAGGAAACGCGGATATACCGTCAAATACGGTTCCAACGTCAAGCATACCGCCGTCAAGCCGCCCGGTGGAGCGCGGTTTCTCCGGCTGGACAGTCTGGGCGAGGATTACACTGAGGAAGCTATCTTGCAGCGATTGCGCAGGCAGCGCGGCGTAACCGCTGCCATTCCGCCGGAACAAAGTGAATCCAAACGCTATACCATCCGCAAGCGTCCGCGCCGCTATCCACACGTCAAGCGCGGCAGCTTCCGGGCGCTGTATCTCTATTATCTGTATCTGTTATCCCCGCGTAAGAAGCGCCCGCAAAAGGTTCCGTTTGAGACGCGGTCAGAGATACGCCGTGCAAAGCAATACCGGCAGCAGTTTTTCCTTTTGCAGAAGTATCACATAGATACAAAGCCAGAGTTAGAAATGCTGTCTGATGCGTTGTCAAATGAGATGCAGATTCTAGTGGATCGGCGCAAAGAATTATATGCGCTGCGCCGGGAGCAGCCGTCTGAGCAGCTTGACGCGGACATTGACAGCTTGACCGCACAGCTCCGGCCCCTGCGTCGGGAGCTGCGGTTATGCGGCAAAATCGCGGAATATTCGCCGCGGATGCTGCGGCAGGTGCGGGAAAACAATACACCACCAACAGAAAATCATGCGCCGGATAAGGCGCGGGAAAGGAGGCACAACCTATGGAGGTAAGCGGCGAAGCTGCTGATCTCGTGATGAAAGAGGGCGTACAAATTTCGGAAGAAGCAATTAAACTACTTGCGCGGGGCGCAAAGAATCTCGCGGCGCTGCTGTATGCACTGGCAAAGGATCAGAAAAAGCTCTACGGCAAGGTCAATATGAACCGTCTATTGAGCGAACAGCGGCCCATTGAGGTTCTACCCTTGCGCACAGAGGATTTTGACGAGTTCAAGCGCAGAGCCAAGAAAGTCGGCTTGTTATTTTCAACCATTTTGGACAAGAAAGGCGACGCGCCATACCTTGAAATTCTGACCAATATCGATTATCTGTCACAGGCAAACTACATTTTAGAACAGATGGGATACCAGCCGAAGCAGTTGGAGGACGCGCAGCCAAAAAAAGAGCAGACCCCTGCCCGACCAGAACCATCCTTACAAAAGCAAAGGAGTGGCTTGACGCAGGGGCCGATTTCGACCAATGAGGAAAAGCAGCCCGTTCGCGGACGGCTGGCGGCATTGCGTGCCGCCGCAGAGCGGACGCGGCCAGAACCCCAGCGCGAGCTGGAGCATATCAGGTAATAGGAGTGAGTATTATCTTAAATTTAGCAGATTTAGTAAATGAAAAGAATCAGAGCAGCGAACTCTGGCAGGCGCAGCGGCAGGCTGACCGCGAAAACACAAACGCCATGCAGGACGCAGGTATTGTTCAGATCACCAGCGACCCGGAAACGTATCTGCGGTATTTGAATTGTCAGGCCGACAATCCGAGTTATAGCGCGGGCAACGTCGCGCTCGTTATGGTGCAGGATCAGGGGGCAACTGTTTTCGGAACAAAAGACCGCTGGAAAAGTCTGATGCGCAGCGTATCTCCAACCGAGGAAAAGAATGGCGTGAAAATTTACACCCGTTCCTCTTTCGGCAAAGGGTATGTACTGACGGACGTTTACGACGTGCGGCAGACAAGCGGGCGCGACCTGAAGCACACCGCATTGCAGCCGGACAGCAAGGAAATGACGGAAGCCCTCAAAACGCTCCTGAATTATTGTGTTGTGCCGCTGGTGAGTGATGAGAGTATCCCCATGCCTGCGCTCTACGACCAAAACCAGATGAAAATGGCGGTCAATCCGAAATATAACGATGCAGAAGCGTTCGCAGGCATCGCAACAGAGATCGCCCACGTCCGTTTTCATGCCAAAGGCTATAATCAGAACTATTCGCGGGATGATTATGAGCTGGATGCGCAGAGCGTCGGCTATATGATCTGTCGTCGCTTTGGTGTTCCGTGTGAAGCGCCCGACGTATCAAATCTGGCGGCGTTCTATGACGGGTTTGACCCGCAGGATCGGCGTCAGGCGCTTGGACAGATTCAGGACATGGCGCAGAAGATTGGCGGCAGCATTGAACGTGCAATCACGCCGCAGGTTCGGTCCCGGAATATGAACCGCAGCGCACGTTAAAGAGGTTTGCTCCCCTCCGGGGGAATATCTTCCGCTGGCTGTCCGCAGTCAAGGCCGGTCGATGCTGACGCATCGGCCGCAGAGCCA
>ENA-OPNW01001312-OPNW01001312.1-human-gut-metagenome-genome-assembly--contig:-NODE-1312-length-12624-cov-2.297637_pt1 | contig 12624 bp, 10 predicted proteins | sample MGYA00241540_ERZ501777 | MGnify/ENA primary metagenome ERZ501777 (study PRJEB25962, sample SAMEA2042615) | human gut metagenome | biome: human gut; feature: human-associated habitat; material: faeces...
CTACTTCGTAGTCACTTAGAAGTTTCTTCGAAACTTCGGATGTGTTGAAGAACAACGCAAAAATATGGTATAATCAGGAGAATAAATATGTTAGATAATGTTACTTTAAAATTAAATGCAGATCCATTAATAATCAGTGCGTTAAAGGAAGATATAACAAGTGAAGATGTGTCGACTAACAGTGTTATGCCAGAACCTAAGAAGGGCGAGGTACAGCTTATATGCAAGCAGGATGGAATCATATGCGGACTTCCGATATTTGCAAGGGTATTCACACTTCTTGATGAGAATACAGTTGTTGATTTAAAAGTAAAAGATGGAGATAAAGTTACTAAGGGAGAGCTTCTTGCAGTTGTAACAGGTGACATAAAAGTGTTATTATGTGGGGAGAGAACAGCACTTAATTACTTACAGAGAATGAGTGGAATTGCTACATATACTAATGAAGTTGCCCAGTGTCTTGAAGGAACAGGTATTAAGCTTCTGGATACAAGAAAGACAACACCTAATAACAGATTGTTTGAAAAGTATGCAGTAAGAGTCGGTGGCGGTAATAACCACAGATACAATCTTACAGATGGCGTGCTTCTTAAGGATAATCATATAGGAGCGGCTGGCGGAGTAGCTAAGGCTGTTAAAATGGCAAAGGAATATGCACCATTTGTAAGAAAAATAGAAATTGAGGTTGAGAATCTTGATATGGTCCGTGAGGCTGTTGAAGCAGGAGCAGATATAATTATGCTTGATAATATGTCACACGATACTATGAAAGAAGCTCTTAATATAATTGACGGCAGGGCAGAGGTTGAAATATCTGGTAATATTACCAAAGAGAACCTTGAAAAGTTATCAGGACTTTCTGTTGATTATGTATCAAGCGGAGCACTTACACATTCAGCACCGATTATGGATATATCATTAAAAAATCTTCACCCAATTGAATAGATGAAAATGGAGAGATAGTATGAACGGAGAACAAAGACGTGAAAAAATAATAGATATTCTTAATAGTAGTAGTAAGCCTGTTTCGGGAGTTGCACTTGCCAGTATGCTTAATGTGAGCAGACAGGTAATTGTTCAGGATATAGCACTTATAAGAGCTTCTGATAATGAAATATCATCAACTAACAGGGGATATGTTATCCGTAAGAAGAATGAACATACAAGAATATTTAAGGTCGTTCATACAGAAGCAGATGTAGAAGCAGAGCTTAACAGTATTGTTGATATGGGTGGCTGGGTTAAAGATGTGTTCGTATATCACAAAGTATACGGAGTTATTAAGGCAGATCTTAATCTGCACTCAAGGCGTGATATTAAAGATTATATGGCAGAGATTGGAAATGGAAAGTCTAATCTGTTAATGAATGTCACATCAGGGTATCATTATCATACAGTGATAGCACCTGATGAGGACACGTTGGACATTATTCAGGAGAAGCTTGACAGGCTTGGTTTTCTTGCAAGATTACAGGAGTATGAACCTGTTGATTTCTGGAGCAGTAAAGCGTAAAATGTGAATTAGATACTTATTGATGAGTATTATAAGTAACGCAGACTGTATAATGATTAAGGTTATGTGGTTATGGAGGATATATGGTTAAACTTATTGCACTGGATTTGGACAGAACAACACTTACATCGGACGGACACTTATCTGAGGCTAACAAAAGAGCTTTAAACGTGGCAATTAAAAGAGGTGTCCATGTATGTATTGCCAGCGGCAGGGCGTTTGATACTCTTCCAGAGGAAGTGCTTGATGTACAGGGAATAGAGTATGCAATAACAAGCAATGGTGCAAGTGTATACAGGATTGCAGATAGAAAATGTATTAAGTCATATATACTAAAACCACAGTCTGTTGATAATGTTCTGTCGGTATGTAAGCAGTACCCTGTTACTTATGAGGCATTTATAAGAGGGTGTGCATATGCGGCAAAGGAGTATATTGACAATCCTGTAAAGTACGGTGCAACAGAAAATGCGATACAATATGTGCGTTCCACAAGAATATTAAAAGAGGATATTATACAATTCATTAATGAGCATAGAAGTGAACTTGATTGTATGGATATTGTCCTTGATGATGACATTTTAAAGCGTAAGATTATTGATGAACTTTATGAGTCTGACAAGGATATATATATTACAAGCTCAGTAAAACAGCTTATAGAAATATCCTATAAAGATGCTGGAAAGAGGTCAGGAGTACAATATCTTGCAGGACTTCTTGGCATAGACAGGAAAGATATTGCGGCATTTGGCGATGCGGATAATGATATTGATATGATACAATTCGCAGGCTGTGGTGTTGCTATGGGTAATGCAACAGAACATTTAAAGAGCATTGCTGATTATGTGACTAAAAGCAATGATGAAGATGGTGTGGCATATGCTATAGAGAATATATTGTTGAATTAAAAAAGTTATGCTGCTTTATGTGAATATTTAAATGCCTGTATTTTAAATATACCTGTTGGACTATATATATTATATACTATATATAATATATAGTATACAAAGTGTACATAGGAATATATTGTTATGTGTTAACGACCATATTAAAAGTGTTGATGATATGAAATTGATATATGTATCAAACATAAGTTGATAAATATCATAAAAATGTGTAATATATAGTATTGGCTGTTGCCGTAATGATATGTGAATGTATAAGCGCATTATAGCATTGTATATAATTATATAATACATAGAAGTTATATGAGAATATGCGCAGAAATGAGGATGAAATGGATAATCAGAAATTAGCAGATTTATTATTTCCGGAAGTAGTTAATACTCCTGAATATTATGAAGAGAAATTCCCATATAGAAAGCTTCCTAATAAGGCAGAAGTTACACGTATGGCACCAAGTCCAACAGGATTTATTCATCTGGGCAATCTCTATAGTGCACTTGCTGATGAGAGAATTGCACACAGAAATGGTGGTGTATTTTATCTTAGAATAGAAGATACAGATGAGAAAAGAAAAGTTGATGGTGCAGTAGAAACAATTATTAATGTATTAAGATATTTTGATATTGAATTTGATGAGGGTGCTGGCTTTGATGATACAGACCCAAGAAATGCTTATGGACCATATTTCCAGAGACAGAGAGTTGAAATATATCATACATATGCTAAGAGTCTTGTAGAAAGAGGACTTGCTTACCCATGCTTTTGTACAGAGGAAGAGCTTGATAAGGTAAGGGCAAAGCAGGAAGAAGATAAGGTTCTTACAGGTTATTATGGAGAATATGCGACTTGTCGCAACCTCTCTTATGAAGAGGTAGAAGCTAATATTAAGGCTGGCAAGCCATATGTATTAAGACTTCGTTCACAGGGAAGCCCTGATAAGGAGATTACATTTGTTGATGCAATCAAGGGAGAGATTAAGCTTCCAGAGAATATACACGACATTGTGCTTTTAAAGAAAGATGGTATTCCAACATACCATTTTGCACATGCAATTGATGACCATCTTATGAGAACAACTACAGTTGTAAGAGGTGGTGAGTGGCTTGCATCAGCTCCTATACATTATGAGTTATTCCATTTATTAGGCTTTAAGATGCCGGCTTACGCACATACAGCACATCTTATGAAGTTTGATGAGGAGACAGGAGGCAAGAGAAAGTTATCTAAGAGAAAAGACCCAGAGCTTTCACTTGATTATTATAGGAAGGACGGATACCATCCATATACAATGAAGGTATATCTTCTTACGCTTCTTAATTCTAACTTTGAAGAGTGGCACGAGAAGTTCCCGGACAAGGATATCAATGAGTTCCCATTCTCAGTAGAGAAGATGAACCAGTCAGGTGCACTCTTTGATAAGGATAAGCTTCATAATATATGTAAGAATGAATTATCTAAGCTTTCAGAAGAAGAACTTTACGATTTCCTTTATGACTGGGCTAAGGAGAATGAACCAGAAAATGTAGAGAAATGGTTCGGCGATAGAGAAAAGATGTTACAAATTCTCCGCCTTTATATGGGTGTCGGTGCTAAGAGAAGAAGAAAAGATTTAATGTATGCAAAGCAGATATTTGAACTTATCTCTTATTTCTTTGACGGTGAGTCAGCAGAGGAAATGGACGAATTCAAGCTTGATGAAGATATGGTAAGTAAGATACTAAAGAGTTATCTTGCAAAGTATGACCATAATGATGATAATTCAGTATGGTTTAACAAGCTTAAGGAGATAGCAGATGAGCACGGCTTTGCTTCAGATATGAAGGCTTACAAGGCTAATCCAGAGAATTTCAAGGGAAATGTATCTGATATAGCTGAAGCTGTAAGGATTGCAGTTACAGGACGTGCCAATACACCTGACCTTTGGACAATAGTTCATATTATGGGTGAGGAGCAGATGACAGAAAGAATTAAAAAGCATATTAAGTAATCCTATATAAGCAGATTAATAAACTGGGGAATTGATATACAAAAAGAATATTATACAAGTAGATTAATATACCAAAGAATTAATATGTGGACAGAACAATATGCAGGAATGGAGATTAATATGTCTAGAGAAGATGAAGGACTTAAGCAGTTAGGCAATAAGACGAAGTATAGTATGGATTATGCACCAGGAGTGCTTGAAACATTTGAGAACAAACATCCGGACAATGATTATTTTGTAAAGTTTAATTGTCCTGAGTTTACAAGTCTTTGTCCTATAACAGGCCAGCCTGATTTTGCAACAATATATATATCATATATTCCTGATAAGCTTATGGTTGAATCAAAGTCACTTAAATTATATCTGTTCAGTTTCAGAAATCATGGTGATTTCCATGAGGACTGTGTGAATATAATTATGAAGGATTTAATCAGGCTTATGCAGCCAAGATATATAGAAGTGTGGGGCAAGTTCACTCCACGAGGAGGAATATCAATTGACCCATATTGCAATTATGGCAAGGAAGGAACTGCATTTGAGGATATGGCAAAGCAGAGACTTTTATGGCACGATATGAATCCTGAAAAGGTTGATAACAGATGATGTAAAGCTGGAAGTATATGCTTAATATAGCGCAATTTTATTTAATTAATAAGTCTGCGTAATATTGGCATATACTTCCAGCTTGTTTCTTAATTATGTGTTTATTTCAAGTTTCAAGTTGCTTCAAAATGTATAAATTTGGGATTATTAACCTGCGATTTTAAAGATAATTTAACAATATTTAACAAATTTTAGTAAAACTTAATAAATGGATTGATATTGTAAATACATAGTGATAATATATATTTAAATATTTAAGATACGATCAATTGAATATTTAATGTGTAGAAGAACGGAGGAATAATATGAGCAAGGAACACACAGAGAAAAATGCTGCAGTCGAGGGGTTCAAAAATAAACAACTGACCTATAAGATTTCAGTAGCAGTGGGTATATTATTAGTTGCCTGCCTTATGGTTATGATTGCAATTAGTGCAACAATTGCAGCTAAGTTTATGAATAGTAGTATAAGTGGTGAGTTTGATGGAATTGCACAGCAGAATGGTGTATCAGTACAGGAGGTACTTGACAGAGCCTCAGATGTTGCTAATATTCTTCAGAATTATATTACGGAACGTTATGATGATTATGCTAAGACCGGATATACTGGAGAGACAGTTAAGAGTGAAGTATATGATGTACAGTTACAGAAGATGAACAAAGAGATTGAGCAGTTTATGATCAGCGTAGCCAATACATCTGTAACATCAAGTGAAAGCATTGCAGGTGTTGGTGTATTTTTTGAGCCTAATGCTTTTGACCCTGCTATTAAAGATTATACAATCTATGTAAGTGAATCAGATGCACAGAGTGGAAAGGTACAAAGCTATGGTGAGTATTCAAGCTATGGTTCAAAGGACTATTACAAGAATGCAGCAGCTTCACAGCAGAGCAGCTTTACAAGTCCATATAAGGATCAGGGCATCAATATGGTAAGTGCCTCTTTTCCAATTGTATATCATGGTAAGACACAGGGTGTAATTCTTGTAGATATTAATGTTGATACATTCAGCGGACTCCGTTCAACAGACGATAAGTACAATACAATGTATGTAGATGTACTTATGGGTGATGGTACATTTGTATATGACAGCGAATCAGATGAATATGTTGGAAAGAAGTTAAGCGATGTTTTACCAGCTAAAGAATATGCCAAGATACAAAAGGGCATTGATACAGGAAGCAGTTTCAGTGTAACAACTAAGAAGGATGATGGTTCTAAGGTTGAAAGATATTATGCACCTATTAAAGCTGTTAATCAGACCTGGTGGGCAGCAAGTGCATTAAATAAGACAGATCTTGAGCGTAATACGATTATTCTTGTAGTGTTTATGATTGTTATTTCGATTATAACTTTAGTAATTATAATTGTTATCAGCAATAAGCTTATTAAGAAGTACATTAAGCCTATAGATGATGTAGTTGCAGTAGCGGACCAGCTTGCGATGGGAGATTTCTCAGTTAATATTAAGAAGAATTATAATGATGAAATTGGTCAGCTTGCTGAGAAGTTTGATAATATGGCGGGAAGATTAAGTGCAATAATTAAAGACCTAACACGAGGTTTAAAAGAGATGGCAGGTGGTAACTTTAATATATCACCTAATGTAGAACACATCGGTGACTTTAAGGACATTGAAGTTGCTTTAGTAAAAGTTATAACAGATCTTTCATCAACTCTTTCAGAGATTAATGGTGTTGCAGATATGGTAGCTTCCAATGCAAGCCAGCTTTCAGATGGTGCACAGGCAATTACTGAGGGTGCAACGGATCAGGCAAGTTCAGTACAGGAATTACAGAGTACAATTGCTAATGTAGCTGATCAGGTTGATATGAATGCACATAATGCTAATAAGGCTAATGAAATGGCTAAAGCTGTTGGTGACCAGATTATTGAAAGTAATAATCAGGTACAGCAGATAGTTCACGCTATGGAAGTTATCACAGAGAATTCTAAGCATATCAGCAGTATTATTAATACAATTGATGAGATTGCCTCAAGTACTAACCTTCTTGCACTTAACGCTTCGATTGAAGCTGCAAGAGCAGGTGAAGAAGGAAGAGGCTTCGCAGTTGTTGCAACACAGGTTGGTAATCTTGCAGCACAGAGTGCAGATGCAGCTAAGAGCTCTGGTGAACTTATAGTTCAGGCAATTAATGCAGTTGAAGAGGGCAAGGGAATGGTTGATGATGCAGCTGCTAAGCTTATGGAGTCAGTTGAGAAGACTAAAGAACTTGTTGAGAATATCGAGCAGATTTCAGTTGCTTCAGAACAGCAGGCTGAATCATTAAAGCAGGTATCAGAAGCAGCAAGCCAGATAGCAGCTGTAGTAGAAGAGAATACAGCTATGGCTGAGGAAAGTTCTGCAAGCAGTGAGGAACTTGCTTCACAGGCGGACAGATTAAAAGAATTAGTTAGTGCATTTAAGCTTATGAAGTAATATAAAAAGCTGCCACTTTTAGCGGATTGACCGTTAAAAGTGGCTTTTTTTATGTCCTTGCACAGTATTTTTTTGATTAATTATGTGATTAGATATTGATTTCTATGATAAATGGTTATATTATATATATAACGTAGTAATCAATACTATGTAATATGAAGATAATTACAGCACATATTAAGAAAGCGTGTGCAGAAAAGAGGATTATTATGGAAAAGATTAAGAAAAATGTATCTAACATAAAGATAAAAGACCCAGGAAGTGCAATAACACATTTTATAGCAATGCTTATGGCGTTATTTGCTGCAACACCGCTTATAATTAAGGCATTGTCAGCACCTGATACAATACATGTTATTTCACTTTCAATATTTATAGGAACAATGATTTTGCTGTATGCTGCAAGTACAACTTATCATACAGTTAATGCAACACCTGGAATTAATAAAATATTAAAGAAGTTAGACCATTGTATGATATCGGTTATGATAGCGGGTTCCTATACTCCTGTATGCTTAGTTGTCCTTCATAACAAGACAGGATATGCACTGTTAGCACTAGTATGGGGAATTGCAATAGTTGGTATTATCTTTAAATTATGCTGGGTAACCTGTCCTAAGTGGATATCATCAGTTCTTTATATTGTTATGGGCTGGGCGTGTGTATTATCATTTACACAGATAATAAATGCACTTCCAACAGCGGCATTTGCGTGGTTGTTAGCAGGTGGAATAATATATACAATAGGTGGCGTCATATATGCACTTAAGCTTAAGGTGTTTAATGCCAGCCATAAGTATTTTGGTTCTCACGAGATATTTCATCTGTTTGTTATGGCAGGAAGCATATGCCACTTTATTATGATGTTTAATTATGTGGCTGTAATGCCTTTAAAGTAGTAAGTTCTTTTAAAAATACACACAAATTATGGAAATAGAATTTTATATGTGTTATCCTCTATAATCGGGTCTGTAACTATTGTTGCAGACCCGATTATAGGTTGTCAGACCAACGAACGGAGGATTAATATGTTATTTTCAGATGTCGATGCAATTGCTAAGGCAGCATCGAATAAGGCAGAGTTATGCAACAACCATTTCGGGAAGTATTTTATGCGCTCTATTATGGCAGGCTTCTATATTGTTGTTGCAACAATTTTATCGAATGTGAGTGCGGCAGTACTGCTTCCAACTTATCCACAGTTTGGTAAGCTTTTAGGTGCATTTTTATTCTCAATTGCAATTGTACTCGTCGTATTTATGGGAGGAGAATTATTTACAGGTAATAATTTTGTTATGGCGATTGGCGCATACAATAAGACGGTTTCAGTAAGAGATCTAATAAAAGTATGGGTTGTAAGCTATATAGGTAACTTTGCCGGTGCATTTATTCTTTCGGGTTTATTTGTATATAGTAAGGCTTCACACACAATAATGGTTGATTATTATAACAGCTTTATATATTCTAAGATTTCAGCAGGTTCCATGGAACTTTTAGTAAGGGGGATTCTTTGTAATTTCCTTGTATGTATGGCAGGATTAGTTGGTACTAAGTTAAAGACAGAAAGCGGCAAGCTTATAATAATGTTCTGTATTATTATGGCGTTCGTAGTTGCTGGTTTTGAGCATTGTATTGCTAATATGAGTACATTTTCTATTGGATATATGTTACTTGGTGATATTGGCACAGCTTCTGTTATCAAGAGTATGATTATGGTGACAATCGGCAATATGCTTGGCGGAGCAGTGCTTCTTGGAGTGCCGGTACAGATTATGAAAGCAGAACACTAAAATTAAAGTCATTAGTAATGAATAAAGCATGAAAGGATTAGTGAGTTGTATGAAAGAAAATCTTAAAAAGCTTGCAAAATATTATAAGCCATATTTAGGCACATTTATTATAGATATGATTCTTGCGATGATGTCTGCGGCGGTGGCACTTGTCATACCGCTTGTTGTAAGATATATAACTTCTAAGGTTGCCTATATGCCGGCAGATGAAGCGTCTAAGGCAATATTTACAATAGTTGTGATATTATTCGTGCTTGTTCTTGTGCAGTGGGGGTGTAATTATTATATATCTAATTACGGACACGTTATGGGAGCTAAGATTGAATACGATATGAGGGCTGAGATTTTTAACCACTACCAGAAGCTTTCTTATTCATTCTATGATGACCAGAAGGTTGGACAGTTATTATCAAGAATAACTTCGGATTTATTCGATATAACAGAGCTTTTACACCACGGTCCTGAGAATATAACAATATCACTTATTAAGATTGTAGGTGCACTTGTTATATTAAGCACTATAGATGTAAGGCTTACGCTTACTGCATTTGTGCTTGTGCCTGTTATGCTTGTATTTGCATATTTCCTTAATAAGAAAATGAAGCGTGCATTTAAAAGAAACCGTATCCGTATAGGTGAGATTAATGCACAGATAGAAGATAATCTGTCAGGAATACGTGTTGTTAAATCATTTGCTAATGAGGATATAGAGTGTGGTAAGTTCAAAAAAGGCAATGATTTATTCTTAGAGTCAAAGAAAGACAGCTATCATTATATGGGAATGTACAATGCCGGACTTACAGCATTTACAACTATGATTAATGTAATTGTAATCGCAGTGGGCGGTATAGGAATAACAAGAGGCTGGGTTAATATTACAGACTTCGTAACATTTTTATTGTATATAAATATATTTACGGAGCCGGTAAAGGTACTTATTGATTTTACAGAACAGTTCCAGAATGGTTATTCTGGTTATGAAAGATTTCTTGAGATATTATCAGTTGAACCGGATATAAAGGAAAAGCCAGATGCAGTTGAACTTAAAGACGTTAAGGGTGAGATTACATTCGACAATGTATCTTTTAGATATAAGGACGGAATCGAGGAAGTATTATCAGGAATCAGCTTTAATGTTACACCAGGCAGATATGTGGCACTGGTAGGTCCGTCAGGAGCAGGAAAGACTACATTATGTTCGCTTATACCAAGATTTTATGAGGCGACAGAAGGAAGCATAAGAATTGATGGAAAAGACATTAAAGATGTTACTCTTAAGAGCTTAAGGGATAATATCGGGGTTGTCCAGCAGGACGTATATCTGTTTATGGGAAGCATTAAAGAGAATATACGATACGGAAAGCCAGATGCTACCGATGACGAAGTAATTGCAGCGGCAAAGCTTGCCAATGCACATGAATTTATAGAAGCATTTGAAAATGGATATGACACAGATATAGGACAAAGAGGTGTCAAGTTGTCAGGTGGACAGAAGCAGAGATTATCAATAGCAAGGGTATTTCTTAAAAATCCACCTATACTTATATTTGATGAGGCAACATCAGCACTTGATAATGAAAGTGAGCAGATTGTACAGGAGTCGTTAGAGAAGCTGGCTAAGAATAGAACTACATTTGTTATAGCCCACAGACTTACTACAATAGAAAATGCTGAGGAAATATATATGCTTACAGATGAGGGGATTAAGGAAAGAGGAACTCACAAGGAGCTTATGAAGTTAGATGGTGAATATGCTCATATGGTTAAAATTCACTCAGCTAACTAGAAAAAGTATTGAAAATGTGTTATACTAATCATAGTTATAACGAAAATGTTAATCGCTGTATATTATTGTATGGCTGATTATAATATATGGAGGATGACGTATATGGAAATGTGGGATATATATGATGCCAACAAAGAAAAGACAGGCAGATTAATGAAAAAGAATGACTGGCAGCTTAAAGATGGAGAATATCATCTTACAGTGTTAGGTGTCATAGAACGTCCGGATGGAAAGTTCCTTATTACACAGCGTGTTATGACTAAGGCGTGGGCTCCTGGCTGGTGGGAAGTATCAGGCGGAGCGGCTCAGGCAGGTGAGGAGTCAATTGATGCAGTAAGACGTGAGGTTCGTGAAGAGACAGGAATTGACGTTACAGATGCCAGAGGTGGATATGTATTCACCTATAAAAGAGAGAATCCTGGCAAGGGTGACAATTATTTTGTAGATGTATACAAGTTCATTAAAGATGTTAAAGATGAGGACATACATATACAGACAGAGGAAGCCTTAGGGTATAAGTTCGTTACCAGAGAAGAACTTAAACAGATAGCAGCAACAGGAGAATTCCTGCATTATGACAGTATTAAGCAGGTATTTGAAGATTAGATATTGGATTAAGTAAGAATTGCTGTTATTAAGTGAATATTTGTACTTGATTTATAAAATGTATTTATAATAGAAGAAGCACCAGCAGATTTATTCTGATGGTGCTTTTTAGCTATAAGAAGTAATAAAGCTTAAGAAAGGAATGTGGTATGCTTAAATATTTAAAAAAGTATTGGTTCTTTGCTCTGCTTGCACCTGTATTTATGATAGGTGAGGTTTCTATGGACTTGTTACAGCCGGAGCTTATGAGCAGAATAATTGATGACGGTGTATTGGGGCTTAACAATGGCGGGGTTGGCAATCTTAATACAGTAATTACCATCGGGCTTAAAATGATAGGATTTGTGGCACTTGGTGGTATCTGTGGCATTATGTCCGGTGTCTTTGCCAATCTTTGTGCACAGCAGTTTGGTAATGATGTAAGAAAAGCTGTCTTTAAGAGAATTATGGAATTCTCTTTTGAACAGACTGATAAATTCTCCACAGGTTCTTTAATTACAAGGGTTACGAATGATATAACACAGCTTCAGAATTTTGTAATGCAATGCCTGAGAGGTTTTGTGCGTACAAGTATGCTGTTTATAGGTGGTATAGTCTGCATGATAGGACTTAACATCCAGTTCGGACTTGTAATAGCATGCGCACTTCCTTTTATAGTTATATGTGTTATATATTTTATTGCAAAGTCTAATCCGAAGTTTACGATATTGCAAAAAAAGCTTGATAAGCTTAATAATATTATGCAGGAAAATGTATCAGGTTCGCGTGTTGTAAAAGCATATGTAAAAGAAGACTATGAAACAGAAAGGTTTAACAAAGCCAATGATGAGCTTGTTGGAACACAGCTTGATGTGCTTTTACTGCTATCTTATATGACACCGGTTATGAATATAATTCTTAACCTGTCGGTTGTCGCAGTGATTAAGGTTGGAGGTATACAGGTTATGGATGGCAGTGCAACGCCAGGTAATGTTATGGCGGCTATCACATAC
>ENA-OPNW01001316-OPNW01001316.1-human-gut-metagenome-genome-assembly--contig:-NODE-1316-length-12608-cov-2.890544_pt1 | contig 12608 bp, 11 predicted proteins | sample MGYA00241540_ERZ501777 | MGnify/ENA primary metagenome ERZ501777 (study PRJEB25962, sample SAMEA2042615) | human gut metagenome | biome: human gut; feature: human-associated habitat; material: faeces...
GGTGCGGGTTACGGTCGTTCTGCAATTTGGAATGAAGATTATGATATTTGTCTTCAAAATCATGTCCATAGATTACGCCCATGTATAAATGGTATATGCGAATACGTATATTATTTCATTTATCTGTTGAAGGAAAGCAACAACTTGGCTTCTGTAGGAACTGCAATGCCAGGTTTGTCTGCAAATCGTTTAAAAGGATTGTTGTTACCATTTCCTCCCATAAATGAGCAAAAGCGAATTGTCTCAAAAATGGAAGAGTTAATATCATTAATAAATAGATATGCAAAAGCTCAACAAAGTTTGGATGAGCTAAACCAAAACATTAATGAAAAAATCAAAAAGTCATGTTTGCAGGAAGCTATTCAAGGATGGCTAAACTGTCCTAAGCTATCAACTCTGCTTTCTAATCAAAAAGATGTGTCTGTAGAAAATCTACTTGAACGGATTAAAGAAGAGAAACTGCGACTTGTTAAAGAGGGCAAGCTAAAGAAGTCTGCCCTCAATGACTCTGTTATTTTCCGTGATGACGATAACAGGTACTATGAGAAGATAGGGAAAAAGTGCGTGGATATAACAGAAGAAATTCCTTTTTCTATTCCAGCTAATTGGACATGGGTAAGAATTCGTGATGTATTCCGATTAAATCCTAAAAATGAAGCTGACGATGATTCTATGGCAGCTTTCATTCCAATGGAAAAGATTAGTGCAGGCTATAAATCTGATTTTGTCTTTGATACTGTCAAATGGGGAAGCATAAAAAAAGGATTTACTCATTTTGCGAATGGTGACGTTGCTTTTGCTAAAATTACGCCATGTTTTCAAAACAGAAAGTCTGCAATTTTCCATGGCTAACCTAATGGAATCGGGGCAGGAACAACAGAATTGAAAGTGTTGAGACCCTATGGAAATACAATAGGTAGATGGTATCTGTTGTATTTCTTAGAGTCTCCATATTTCATTGATGAGGCAACGTTTAAAGGAACTGCAAACCAACAGCGTATTGTCGTCGGGTATTTGGAAAACAAGTTGTTTCCTTTACCGCCAAAGGAAGAGCAACAACGCATTGTCGCTCAAATAGAAAAACTATTTGAGCAACTGCGTTAATTCTTCAACTTTTTCAACAATACGCATTTGTTCCTCCATCGGAGGAAGCGGAACAAGGTAGCTTTTGACGGTTTTCGTTGAAAGCTCCTTTTGTTTTGTACTGCCATCAGATTTATCTTCTATAACAGATTGAACAGTGTTGCTAGCAAAATAATAATACAGGTACTCAGAAACGACATATTGTTTGTAAGGACGAATAACTGTAACGTGACTGTCAGCCACAGCTAACTCATAAGGGTTCAGCTTTTTGTAATATATAGCCATTCTCCCTAATGTACCTAATCCAGTAGAATTCCACATCAAATCTTCATCTTGCAAAATATACTCTTCTTTATAAGACGAAATACTCTGTGGCTCAATGAATTTTGCCTTTTCTATTGAAAATCCTGACCATTGATTACACTTTTGAGCAACCACTGGATACTTTTTTATTAGACTGTATTTTGGTGAATTTCCTCTATGAATAAAAGAGCAAATATCATCAAGTCGTACCCATGCCCAATTAACTGGTATATCAAAAGGTATTTCATCATCAATACATACAGTATCCTCTCCTATCTTCTCATAGTACCTGCTATCGCCACCACGGAAAATGACAGAACCATTAAGGGAAGACTTCTTTAGTTTGCCCTCCTTTACGAGTTTCTGTTTTTCTACCTTTATCTGTTCAAGCAGTTCTTGCGCTGTACCTTCTTCTGCTATTTGAGGCACAAGCTTTCCTTGAATTGCCTCTTGTAGAATAGACTTGGGTAATTGTTTAGCCAAATAATTATCCAGTTCTATTTTCTTTTCTAAAAGTTGATTTAATCTCTTTTTCAGATGTTCCATAATTATGCTGTTTTGAATATAGTGTGGGACATCTTCTCATAATAGGAATTATCCTCACCACGGTAGAAAATAGATGCGTTCTTGTCACGCTTGATTTTTTTCTCCTTAATCAAGCGTTCTTTCTCTTGGCGAATCTTATCAAGCAAAACGCTTGCTGGTTCGTCATTAGAGTCTTGCGGTACAAGTTTTCCCTGTATCGCCCATTGTAATATGCTATTCTTTAATTGCTTTCCGTTCATTATAATTTTCTATCGTTAGAAATCATTGTCCTTATTCTTCTGCTTCAAGAAGAACTGATAAAGTTTCTTGCCTATTTTATCTTTGGCAAATGTCCGCTCATGCTCAATAGGTATGGTAGATAACCTTATCTTAGCCACGCCTTTTTTCAACAACTCAAATTGTTGTGGACTTATCTTGAATTGAGCTGTAGAACTGATTTCTGTCACTGGAAGGACTATTTTGCCAGAGACAATACCTGCCGTTTCAGAGCCGCTACCAATCTGAGAACCATAAAGTTTAATAACTTCACCATCGAATGTTTTCAACAACATGGTTGATTCTTTCAGGAAATTCAGTCTGTCTGACTTTACGGTTGCGATAATGTAATATGCCGTATCTTGCTTCGCAACGCTATATTTCATGTTGCATCCCTCGGCAGCCAAAGGTCGATATGTATACCCAACCGTTTGTGCATTTATATTGATACTGCACATAGTCAGTACAATAGACAAAATGATTTGTATTCCAATATTACTTTTCATAATTATGCTATAAAATTGAAATGTCCTTATTTTATTGTTGTTACTCAGCTTCGTCCAACAATTTGTCAAGTTGCGCTTGCAGTTCTTCACGCTTTGGCAAATAGAGTTGGTAACGTGCTACAAACAATTGATTGGTTATACCCTCCAAGGCATACTCCATCAGAAGTTCGTCTTTTCTTGCTCCCAAAACTATGCCAATTGGTGGATTATCGTCTGGTTGACAAACTTCAGTCTTGAAGTAGTTCAGATATAGATTCATCTGCCCGATGTCACCATGTTTTATCTCTGCTCGCTTCAAATCAATCAGAATATAGCATTTCAAGATACAATGGTAGAACACCAAATCCACCTTGAACTGTCTGCTACCTATCTGCATGGAGTATTGTCTGCCCACAAATGCAAAACCACGTCCCATTTCCAAAAGGAACTGCTCCATATGGTCTTTCAGAGCCTTTTCCAAATCACTCTCCTTATAGCGTTTCTGTTTGGGAAGTCCAGCAAATTCAAGTACGAATGGGTCGCGAATAATATCTTGCGGAGTTTGCACTTGGTGTCCCTCATTAGCCAATGCAAGAACTCCTACCTTGTCTGTGCTTAGTGCAAGTCGCTGAAACAGACAACTTTTCATCTGCCTTTTCAGTTCCCTAACTTTCCAGCCTTCCTTTATACACTCATTAAAATAGAACTTCATTTCGAGAGAATTATCACACTTCAATAGTTCGTAATAATGACTCCATGTCAATTTGTGGGACACTGTCCCACAAATTGGAAATGCGAGGTAGAACTTACGCATATAGACGAGATTAGAACGGTTAAAACCCTTTCCATTTCTTGTTGTTAAGTCTTTGGAAAGGTTCACAAGTAACTGTTTACCATACTCAGCTCTGTCCTTACCTTTTAGTTCAAATTCCACTATATATTTACCTGTCTGCCAATTGGCATCAAGTAATTCCGTGTTTACCGCAGTAATGGCTTTAGCTTTAGATTCACCCCATAGCGTAGTTATATTGTCAACCAACTTTTGATAGGCAGCATCATTAATTTTTGCTAACTCTTTATTCTCCATACCAATCTACAAATTATTTATCCAAACTTTTTCTCATCTTCTGAATTGGCTAACCAGTGGTTAGCCAATTCAGAATCAAAAGGGCAACCATCGGTTGACCTTTTTGTATAATTATTACAATTCGTCCACATTCACCTCAATCCCCAATATACGCTGTATCTCTGCCAATGTCTTGTCTATCTCATGATCAAGAGCCTTGCGCTTCTTGAAATAGTCGGCAAGCAGTTCGGCTGGCGGTAAAATCTCCTCATCCTCTTTCGGGAACTTACACAAGTCGAAGTTGCAGTCGGAATCTATCAGTTCCTTAACAGGATAGCAGCGTGATTTCTCGTCTCCATCGGCAATGATAATCTCCTTGCGGTCGTTCCACCATTCACGGATAGGATCGCAATGCTCCGACTTCATTGATTTGGTCTTGGAGAAATGCTTGTACCCCTCTGGCATATCCAAACGGTAGAACCATGTTTCCTTTGTCGAGAAGCCTTCTGGAGCACCCTCCGCACTGGTATTGTCGAAGAACAAAATATTCGTGGCAATGGAAGTGTAGGGCGCAAAGATACTGCCAGGCAAACGTATAATGGTGTGCAAGTTGAAATCCCTGAGCAACTTTGTCTTAATGGCAATCTTTGTGTTATCTGCTCCAAAAAGGAAACCATCAGGAACAATGACTGCAGCACGGCCATTCTTCTTCAAGCGATACATGATAAGCACCATGAAGAGGTCGGCAGTCTCGCTACTGCGCATATCTGAAGGAAAGTGAGATTTCACGTCGGCCTTTTCATTACCTCCGTAGGGTGGATTCATCAACACAACATCAAACTTATCTTCGTCTGTGTAGTTGAGAACATCCTTTGTAAGCGAATTGTCGTGATATACCAATGGTGTATCTATGCCATGCAGCAACAGGTTTGTTACACATAACATATATGGGAACTGTTTCTTTTCGATGCCGAATACAGACTGATTGAACTGCTTACGATCATCTGCAGTCTTGACCTTCTTGTCCAATTCACCCAACCAGCTGGTGATGAAGCCTCCCGTACCACAGGCGAAGTCTGCCATCTTTTCGCCAATCTGCGGGTTGACAATCTCTGCCATAAACTCGGTCAAGGCTCTTGGAGTGTAGAACTCACCAGACGAGCCTGCTGACTGCATTTCTTTGAGGATAGTTTCGTATATCTCACCGAAAGCATGACTCTCTTCATAGTCACCAAGGTTCAGTCCGTCAATCACGTTCAGCACCTGGCGGAGCTGAACACCATCCTTCATATATTGGTTGGCATCCTCAAAAGTTGTCTTTACTATTGCCTGACGAATTGGGGTGTCAGGTGTAACCTCAATGTTTTTGAGTTCAACAAACAAGGTGTTGTTGACAAACGAAAGCAGTTCGTCACCTGTCAAGGCATTGCCGCTTCCATCATCATGTGCCCAGTTGCGCCAACGGCATTCTTCAGGGATGATAGACTTGTAATCATCATCGTCTAGCTCCCAGTCATTCTCTTTCTCGTCATAAACTTTCAGAAAAAGCATCCATGCCATTTGTTCTATGCGTTGCGCATCGCCATTGATACCGGCATCATTGCGCATGATATTGCGTATTCGTTTTACGAAATTTGATAAACTCATTTTATATTGTTTCTTTTTATGCTATATTATATATTGTCTGCTCCAACTCTTTTACGGCCTTCAGATAATCTCTCTTTCCACCGAAGAACTTTACTATATTTGCCTTAGAGCCAAATCGGCGGAAAGGATCGTTTTCAAGCACAGTGAGACTTTCAAGTTCAGAAATGCCTTCTTCCATGTACTTCTCCAGCAAAGCCTCAAGTACCAGCCGTGCCTGCTCTCCATATTTGGTGAATATATCACGCTTTTTCACTTGCTCGGCACGTTCCCGCCTCGTCAGGGTCTTCTTGCCGTATGCGATATGGCAGATGAAATCAAAATCATCCACATTGCTCATTTCCTGCGAAGTCTTTAATTCCGCAAGGTCTATGCCTCTTTCTTTCAGCATATCAGCAATGTCTGACTTTTTCTTTAATTCTTTCCATTTGGAGGTAAATGTATCAATGGTTGCAAACGAATCAAGGATATTCTTCTTCGTGTAGTCGGTAATACTCTCCGTGCGAAGCAGCTTGCCATCGGCATCGTAAACGGACACTACCTTATTGACAACCATTACCTGGCATCCTTCTCTATCTACAATCGGCTTTGAGTGTGTAACTGGCGCATTTGTCGAGGACGGAGGAGTGTCTGTGTCCTCTGGAAATGTACGTGGGTCCGTTTCGTTTGGTTTTGCAGGATAGTTTGGGTCTATCTCTATCGGGCCATCCCAATCGGGGTCTGCAAACAAGCGTGTTACATTGCGAAAATCCATCACCGTGAAATTGGTCTTTCCATCATTCTCACGAAGACGGGTTCCACGACCTATAATCTGCTTAAACTCCGTCATGGAACCAATCTGCTGGTCAAGCACTATCAGCTTTACCATCTTGCAATCCACACCGGTAGAAAGCAGTTTGCTAGTTGTTGCAATGACAGGATATTCTGAAGATACAGAGATAAAGTAATCCAGTTTGCCTTTTCCATACTCATCGCTACCTGTTATGCGAACCACATAGTCGGGATGTTTCTTGCACATATCGGAATTGGCATTGGTCAATGCCACACGCATGCGTTCAGCGTGAACTTCATCGGCACAGAACACAATGGTTTTCGCCATACGGTCTATACTTTTCAGATAGTTGGTTATTTCCTGCGCAACTTCCCTAATTCGGTCTTCTATAACAATGTTGTAATCATAGTCGCTATTGTTATAGATGCGGTCTTCTATCTCGTTTCCGTACATATCCTTTTGTCCCTTTGTTGGTCTCCACTCATCACCGATGTTCGTTGTGATGTTGATTACCTTAAAAGGAGCAAGGAAGCCATCTTCTATGCCATTCTTGAGACTATAAGTATATACTGGCTCGCCAAAGTAACCAATACTCGACTGGTACTTGGTCTCTTTTGGTGTGGCAGTCATACCGATATGAGTAGCCGAAGAAAAGTATTCCAATATGTTTCGCCAGTTGCTATCATCCTTTGCGCTGCCTCTATGACACTCATCAACAATAACGAGGTCAAAGTAGTCGGGATTAGGGAACAACTCTTGATAATTTTTGGCATCATTCTGGCCAATCAACTGCTGGTAGAGGGCAAAGAACACTTGATAAGAACTTAATTCTTCCAAGTGTTTTTTATCTTTTGAGTAGTCTATCTTGTGCGTTACTTTCTCCAATGGTTTAAAGTCCTGCTGTGTGGATTGGTCAACCAATATGTTTCGGTCTGCAAGATACAACACTTTCTTCTTTAAACCACTTTTAAGTAAACGCCATACAATCTGAAATGCAGTATATGTCTTGCCTGTGCCAGTTGCCATAACAAGGAGCACACGGTTTTGTCCTTTGGCAATGGCACCAACTGTGCGGTTAACTGCATTGCGCTGATAATATCGTGGCGGAAATATATTCTGACCAGTGCAAAAAGGCTGCTCTATGATAGCCAGCTCTTGTTCGTTAAGTCCGTTTCCATCGTTAGCCCCATTTTTATATCTTTCGACAAGTTCTCCTTTTGTTGGAAATTCGTCCATAGTAAAAGTGCGTTCCTTGCCTGTCAAGAAGTCATGTTCAGCAAAACCTTCACCATTTGAACTGTATGCAAACTTTACATCAAGCATTTGGGCATAGGTCATGGCTTGTTGCAATCCATGAGAAACAGAATGATTGGCATCCTTTGCTTCTACAATAGCAATGGGTGTTGCCTTATTTGCATAAAGTACATAGTCGGCAAACTTCGGTTTCTCTCTATGCACAAGATTACCGTGAAGGCTAATTTTACCGTCAGTAAATTTAACCTTCTGTTCCATGAATATACTATCCTTTGACCATCCCTTGCTTGTGATGGCTTCGTTGATATAGCGGAACTTGATGTCCTCTTCTGTTAAATCTTTGCTTATGCCCATATTCAAATAATATTTTATTATCAGAAGTTCTACAACATACTTGCCAAGACAAAAACTACGAGTTCATTACACTCTTTCGTTCTCGTCCGTAATCAAATCCTTGAGGTCAACTTCTAAAATCTTTGAGATTTCAAGAAGCGTTTCTAAATCGGGTTGGTATTTATTCCGAGCATAGCAATTGACCGTGCTAAAGCTCTTACCTAACTGTTTTGCCAGCCAAGTTTGTGAAATTCCCTTGCTATCTAAGACATCTTTTATCTTGTTTAGTTTCATAAATTCACCGAATTTTGCTGCAAATATACATTAAATTTTGCGATAATCATTATAAATTAAGCTATTTTATTAAAATATTCCAATATAGCGATGGTTATTTCGTGTAGTTATTGTACCTTTACAGCAGAGAATAGTTGTTTGACAGCAAATGTACGCATATTTATGCAATTAGAACTACTGCCAAATCAATACCTCTATTGAGGTAGAAAGTTCATAAATAGCTCATTTAAAGCTATTCTGCAGATTGTAGCGTATTAAAAAAAAAATCCAAATCATCATAACAGAAGAAAGAATTCTCTAATTCTTGATAAAAAGATAAGTCAAGAACTGAGCCCACTTTAAAAAGGGGCATATTTCTTAATTTTAAAAAGCTAATCAGGCTTACCATTTAACAAAGTTATCGTATTAGTAAACTCTGACACTAAATCATTAAATTGAGGATTATCTCTTCGAATAATCGAATCTTATCAAGCAAAACGCTTGCAGGTTCATCATTAGGGTCTTGCGGTACAAGTTTTCCATGTATCGCAAGGTCGAGTATCTTTTGGCGTAACGCTTTTGTATTCATTCTGAGTTTTGTTTAATCTTCCTCTAATTTCTTTATCTCCTCATTCTCCTCAAACTCCTCAATCCATTCCTTCACCTTGGCTTGCAGCAAGGCTTTGTCGGGCAGATAGAGCTGGTAAGCCGCTGCATAGACGTTTGCGTCTTTGGTTTTGCAGCACTAAGATAGGTGAAATTTCTGATATGGCAAAATCCTGGGCAACTTATTGTTGCTCAGGATGTTATAAATAACGTTAAACTAAAGAGTTGCGGAATTAAGGTTAAAATAAACGCAAAAAGCAAAATCCCCTACCAAAATATTTAGCAGAGGATTTTGTTCTATCGTTTAAAGGGCGTTTTTTATATTTTTCAATAAATCACCATATCCATGATTGTCCCCTGAGTCTTTATCACAGGTGACTGACTACATGTTTTTGTATTCCTGTCATACACGAACAGTCCAGCACCGTTGTTTTCCGTTACTAATCCAAAAAATACTTTGCTGTCTTTATGATTAATCGCACAACTGTAACCATTGGTTCGGGGAAAATCAAGAACTTCTCCTGTACAGTTATACAGATTTGCTTTGAAAGCATAATTTGTTTTGTCGTTGATATAGTCTGGCCCTGACGCCCCAATGAATGCGGGACAATAACCAAAGAAATACAACTCTCCGTTTCCTGCATAGTGATAGGAAAGTACATATTGTAATTTTCCTCCTTCTACACCCGTCCACGTTCTGTCTGTAAGATTGAAGCAATAATCCTTGTCAAAATCAGTCTCGCCGTTCTTTATACGTAGCAGTCCACAGTATTGATCGGGTACGTAGCCATAAGATCCCCAGCAGGGAATATATAAATCGTTCTTCTCATCAACAAACATTGCACCTACACCGATAACGGTAGCGGCAGACAACCGATAATCAACGATTTTCTTTATAGGTTTATCGGTTGTGGCATCCACTAACAGAACATGTGCACCTTTTTTGCAAATAGGCATGTTGTCAAACTGTCCTAGTCCTACATATAGAATGTTGTCACGCAAGAACAGACCTATAGGGTTAGGGGTATTGCTGCCCTCTGCACCCCATCGCGAGTCTGCAAGGTCTATTTCACCTGTCCTTTCCATAGTGGTCGGGTTGAAGATTACGATTTTGTTTTCAATCGGTGCCGTCGCATAGGCTTTTGTATCATTAACCACTAACATGTTTCCAGCCATAGGCGCCATACGGTCCACTTGGATTTGTCCAGCCTTGGTTAATGTACCGTCATCATTGCGGATGAATTTATATACATTCGCATCAGCCGCACCACCGATACTGAACACCCAATCCTTATATGTGGCAAGATAAGGGGTGCTCTTCACCTCATGGGCGTTGGTAAAGCTGACATTTCCATTGGAAGTATTCTGAACAGGGACGATGTATCCCATAGAAGCTTGAGGAGCCATGTCGATTGCGAGAATCATGTTAGCCTTCCCCTCTGTCATGGGTGGTAGCGGATCGTCATTACTGCTGTCACAGGAGGTCAATGCAAAGCCTCCTAACAGACTTACTGCTAATAGAATTAAATTTTTCATTTTCATTTTATTATATTAATTATTTACCATTCAAGTGATGTAAAACGGATTTTAAGCGAGAAAAGTCGACCTGCCAACGGATAATTAAAGTTGGTCATCTCATCGGTATTGAGAATATTGTGACATTCCGCTCCGAATATTATCTTCCGTCTGCATATACCATATTCAAGGCCGAGGGTATGAATACATGTCCCAGGTATTTTATAGTTTTGATTTTTACTCAGTTCGTAACCATAATAATACTTGTCGGTATATCCTCCTTCATAATAAATACGGGTATATTGATTCCGACCACCAAAGAGGTTGTCCTTTCGGTAATCTACCATCCAATTGAAATATAGAATAGGTATATGTGGTAACTGCATTTTATAGGTTTGGCTTGGTGTATTTGTACCAAACAGATATTTGGAATAGTCAAGCGATTTTTGCCAAGTACCATTCAGCGACACGAACCAATTCCGGTTTATATCCCATTTTACTTCGGCATCTGCACCATATAGCAAAGCTTCGCCTAAATTCTGATATTTATAATATCCCGCTTGCGCAAGCATATACATCATGTTCTTTACTTTTGTTGTGTAAACATTTGCTTCAAATTGCAACCGTGATTCATTATTGTAGTAGTGGTCATATATTACCCCTAAATTATAATTGTTCGCCATTTCAGGGTCCAATGCCGTATTGACCTGGGTTGTGATACGATCCCCAAGGATTTCCTCATATCGCGGCAAACGATAATTATGTTCCAATGCTGCTTTCAGATACCAATGTCGGGGTAAATCATATTTCAAGGCAATGCTATAGCCCAAATTGTCTCCTGTGCGGTCGGTCTTGACCGGTTCACTTTCCGACCCATATGTCAAATCTACCGTCTCACCGTTCACTCTAAAATGATAATATCGCCCGGTAATAACGGAAGTAAGTTTGTCATTGAACCACCTGTTCTCGAAAGACAGAGAAGAAATAAGACCTGTCACATCTGATTGGAGTCCACAAAGTCTTTTTTTCAAGAATTTTTCCGCTTCCGGATTATTAGCCTCCTGAGTAACATATCGAAAATCATTGTTCAAATTGACTGACATTTTATTAGGAATCAAATGGTATTTTAAATTCAGATTGAAACGAATGTCATGAGTATGGTCATCTGAAAGGTTTGGTACACTTCCCTTTTCTCCTTTGTAGCTATTGAGACGTTTGTTGCCATAGAAGTCATATACATATGAAGATGTATCGTTCAGGCATGAATTAGTGTACAGATAGCCTCCATTAAATTTCATATCCATTTTTTTAGTAAGGAAAGATTTTCTTTCTAAATGTAAAGTTCCACCAGTAGTGAAAGCTTTGTTGAAGGTATGACGGATGTTGGTTTCGATACCTTGCATCTCTTTTCTATTAGCATATCCTAAAATTTCTAATTCAGCTTCATCGAAATAGCCATTCATAAAATTGAAACTTACAGCGTAGTCTATCATTTTCAAATGATCATGGTCTCGTTTTATTTTTAATCCTTCTACATAGGGTGATTCTATGGTATAATCATTTGCCGCTAAAGTTCCTCCTGCATATAGAGTCATGGCCGTGTTTATTTTATTGAAAAAATGGCGAACAGTCGCACTGCCCTCATGCGTTCCGTAACTTTGCATTTTATATGCCAAATCGTAAAAATTTTTATCGGTATCAATTGTCACTACATTGACAGCACTTCCCAATCCATCTCCCCCAAACTCCGGTGGGACAATACCTTTGTATATTTCTATGCGGTCTATGAACTGAAGTGGAATATCATTTATGGAAAAGTTTCCATCTGGTGTATTTAATGGATAACCATCCATATATATTTGAACTCTATTGCCTTCCAAGCCGCGAACATTTATTTTAGTCTGACTTCCAACTCCGCCGGTTTGTCTGAGTTTTACGCCGGTTTGATGGTTGAGCACCTCACTTATAGAGGTACCCCGCCCTGCCAACGTTTTGCCATCTATTACCGTAACAGGAACACCCTGTTGCTTAACTTCTCGTATCTCATACCTTTCGCCGATGCCTACAACCTCCACACCGTCCAGTTGCATATTTGCATCTTCCATAAGGACATCTAAAGTTTTGCTCTCTGATTCTGAAAAGAATACAGTCTTGGTTGTTCTTTTCAAACCAACGCACGAAAATACTATAGTTGACTTACCTATAGGAATATTCTTTAATACATAATTTCCCTGTTCATCTGTAGTTGTCCCGATTGAAGTATGCTCTATTTGTATAGTTACACCTATTAAGGGAGATTTATCCTGAATGCTTCTGATACTCCCAGACAAAACCCGTTGAGCCATAGCAGATAGACTGAACAAGGAATAAAGAAAGATTAGTAAAAGAACACAGTCTGTTCATCTTTTTTTATAATTTATTCAAGTTTCGCAAGTTCCTTAGCTTGCTATCTTTAGTTCATAAATCTGTATAA
>ENA-OPNW01001318-OPNW01001318.1-human-gut-metagenome-genome-assembly--contig:-NODE-1318-length-12606-cov-3.135607_pt1 | contig 12606 bp, 7 predicted proteins | sample MGYA00241540_ERZ501777 | MGnify/ENA primary metagenome ERZ501777 (study PRJEB25962, sample SAMEA2042615) | human gut metagenome | biome: human gut; feature: human-associated habitat; material: faeces...
CTCCAAAGAGTACGACCGACAAATTGAAATACCGTGTTACCGTGAAACTGGCGACACCGGATTACTATACACTGAAAAGCAGGGCAAGAAGCGCAGGCATATCGGCAAGTGAATACCTGAGGGAATGTTTCCGTAAGGGATATGTCCGGCAAAGACTTACAGCAGAACATTCCGACTATATCCGTAAACTATGCGGTATGGCGAACAATCTGAACCAGCTGGCTCATAAGGCAAATGCCGGAGGATTCGATACGGCAAAGCTGGAATGCCGTGTACAGGTGGCAAGAATCGAAGAACTGCTGAACCATATCCTGCTATGATTGCGAAGATTGTAAAGGGAAGCGGACTCCGTGAGGTTACCGGCTATATCATTGACAGTAAAAAGGATGCCAGGATTATCGCACATGCCGGCTTGTTTATTGAGGATGTTAACACAATAACAAAGGCTTTCGAAGCACAGGCCGGCATGAATCCGAAAGTATCCAGACCGGTCGGACACATTGCACTGGGATTTTCCAAAGAGGATGAAAGCAGGCTGACCAGCCGGATTATGGCAGAAGTAGCTTTGGAATACATGGGACGGATGGGCATAAGGAACACACAGTTCTTTATAGCCAGACATTTCGACAAGGAGCATCCCCATATACATATCGCCTACAACCGGATAGACAATGATGGCAGGACCATATCCGACAAAAACGAGCGGTTACGGAGTGCACGCATCTGCAAGGAACTGACCTTGAAATATGGTCTTCACATGGCCAAAGGTAAGGATCATGTCAAGACTGAACGCTTGAGGGAACCGGACAAGACAAAGTATGAACTTTACAGTCTGCTTAAAACGGAAGTCAGAAAGGCCGGAAACTGGAAGGAACTGATTGCCGGATTAAGCGAAAAGGGAGTGGATGTACGGTTCAAATACAAGGGGAAATCCGATGAAGTACAGGGTATCGTATTTATCATGAACGGCTATTCCTTCAGCGGTTCCAAGATTGACAGACAGTTCAGCTATACCAAGATGGATGCTGCATTAAAGACACCTCCACATTCGGAAACCCAAAGACAGGTAGCTGTTCAGAGTGAACCGACCTATCAACTGGAATCGCATGGCTGTGAATTGTACAGCGGTTCTTTAGGTCTGTTCACACCGAACCCGCAACCGGAACAACCAGAAGGTTATCTGGACGATTATTTGAGAAAGAAGAAAAAGAAAAAACAACGTAAAATAAGATGGTAATTTTTATCCCTTCATTGTTCTCATTTCATATATTATCAGTATATTTGCCTTATACGCCAATAAAAGGATATACAATGAAAGATATAAATAGGATTAAAGTCGTTTTAGTTGAGCAAAAGAAAACAGGTAAATGGCTTGCAGAGCAATTAGGAAAAGATCCATCTACTGTGTCTAAATGGTGTTCAAACAAAATGCAACCGTCTCTGGAGATGTTGATGCAAATTGCAGAGAAACTGGATGTTGATGTAAGAAACTTGATTGTAACTACTAAGCAATAATTATGGGAACAAATTTCTTTACTAACGAAAAAGAAAATACCCTTCTTGAAAAGATAGAAGGAGTTTTCAAGTATAAGAAAGTGCATTTCTTTGATGCGCTTGTTGGGTATTTCAGAGCTTCCGGATATTTTCGTATAAGGAAGTTTATACAACAAACTCCCCGCATTCGTATATTGGTTGGCATCAATGTAGATAAGCTGACTTATCTGGCTAATCAACAGGGATTGCTTTTTAATCCCAACAGCGAGCAATCGCAAGAGGAATTCTTCAATGACATAAAAAAGAATATCCAAGAAGCTAAGTATGACAAGGAAGTGGAAGACGGAATGTATCAGTTTATCGAAGATATTGTTTCCGGCAGAATAGAAATGCGTATCCACCCCAAGCAAAACATTCATGCCAAAATATACATCTTTCGTGAAGAAGTATACCACCCGCATGGCTATGGTTCGGTCATTACAGGCTCTAGCAACCTGACAGAAGCCGGTCTTGAAAAAAATTTTGAGTTCAATGTAGAACTCAGGTATGATGATGACATTCAGTTTGCTACAGAAACATTTGAAAGATTATGGGCTGAATCGGTTGAGATTGATATTACTCATATCGAAAAGATTAAGACAGAATCCTATTTGAACACCGATTTCACACCATACGAAGTTTATTTGAAATTTCTATTGGAATACTTTGGCAAAAGTATAGATTTTGACCCCAACTCAGTATCAGACTTACCTAAAGGATATAAGAAATTATCTTATCAGATTGATGCTGTAAATGACGGCTATTCCAAGATGATGAAACACAATGGATTTTTCCTGTCCGATGTAGTCGGATTGGGGAAAACCATTGTCTCGGCTCTTATTGCCAAGAAATTTTTCTTTGCTAATGGATTCCCTATGCATCGCTCTTATACATTGATTATTGTTCCTCCTGCCCTTAAAGAAGGCTGGGAAAGAACAATGACAGAGTTTAAACTTGACAATTATAAGATTATCACAAACGGAAGTCTACATAAGTTAAAGAATCCGTCACTTTATGATTTGGTTATCGTTGATGAAGCTCACAAATTCAGAAGCGATACAGCCTCCATGTATAATGAATTACAGAAATTATGCAAGACCAAAACATTGCATGCTGACGGTAGCCTGCATGACAAGAAAGTGATACTTGTATCTGCAACTCCGTTGAATAATAGACCGGAAGATATTGCCAATCTGGTTTACCTGTTTCAGGATTCCAAAGACAGTACTTTGGAAGAAGGCAATCTACAGCGTTTTTTCCGTGAGCAAATCGACAAATACAAGAGAGCAAAAGACCTGAAAGATATAGAATTAATCTCTAAGGAAGTAAAAGCTATCTACGAAAAGATTCGCGTTAAGGTAGTGGAGCCATTGACTGTGCGTCGCACCCGTACAGACTTAATGGAAAATGAGGCTTACCGAAAAGACTTGGAAAAGCAGAATGTTCATTTTCCGGATGTAAAAGCTCCGCATAAGATTTATTATCAACTTGATACGGAATTGGAGGAATTGTATGATAAAACTATCAGATATTTAAAAGGGAAAGAAAAAGGCACGTTGAAATACTATCGCTATCAAGCCATAAAGTATTTGCTTCCTCCTAAAAAAGATAAATATAAGAAAGCAGACTTGATTTCTATTCAGTTGGCAGGTATCATGAAAACATTACTCGTCAAGCGAATAGACAGCAGTTTCTATGCATTTAAACAATCTCTAAAAAGATACTATCAGGCTAATAAAGTAATGCTTGATATGTTTGAAAAAGGAGTGATATACATTGCTCCTAACTTAAAAGTCAATGAATTGTTAAGCGAAGGACGGGAAGATGAACTCATCCGACAGATAGAAGAGGCACAATACACCGATCCGACCATTGAAGTCTGTACCCCTGAAGATTTTGAAACAATCTTTATAGATGGATTGAAACAAGACGGACAAATATTAAAAGAATTAGTAGAGGCATGGGATAAGGTAACTTACGACCCCAAACTGGATATCTTTATCAATGAATATATGAAAGGTAAACTGTTTGATAAATCCATTAATCAAGAAGGAAAACTTGTCATCTTTTCAGAGAGTAAAGAAACTACCAAATATTTGTCTGATGCGTTAAGAGCAAACGGGTTCAATCGCGTCTTGACCGTTCAGAGTGACAACCGGAACGATAAAATGCCTGCTCTTGAAGCTAACTTCGATGCCAACTACAAAGGCGAGAAAAAGAATGATTATAATATAGTCATCTCGACTGAGGTCTTGGCAGAAGGAGTTAATTTGCATCGCGCTAATGTCATTGTCAATTACGATACACCTTGGAACTCTACAAGGCTGATGCAGCGTATCGGTCGTGTAAACCGTATTGGAAGTACTGCAAAAGAAGTGCATATCTTTAACTTCTCCCCAACAGCCAAAGTCAATAATGATATTGAATTGGAGAAAAAAGCAAAGATGAAACTGTTTGCTTTCCATGCAGCCTTGGGCGAAGACAGCCAAATTTATTCCACAGATGAGAGTCCTGAAAGTTTTGGATTGTTTGACAAGAATGTGGATGAGGAAAGGGATGAAAAGCTACGCTATCTGATGTGGTTAAGACAACTGAAAGAAGAGAATCCCGATTTGATAAAGCGGATAAACAAGATGCCTTTAAGAGCGCGTGTAGGCAGAAAGAGCAAACTTATTCCGATGAGTACCATTGTTTTCATTCGCAATAAAAGAAGAGATGCATTTACTTTTATTCGTGAAGACGGCAGCATCGAAGAACTGACTTTTTTAGAAGCGGTAAAAGAGTTTGAAGCAAGAATAGAAGAGAAGGCAATCCCCTTGCATGACAAACATCATGAGCAAGTGGCAAAAGCGATAGAAGTATTCTCAGAAAAAGAAGAAGAGGCAAAAGCTGTTACTAAGAAAGTAGTTACCAATCAAGGTCCCAATGAGAAAAAAGCGTTGTCTTATCTTGACGGGTTTGTGCATGTTCCTAACATCACCGATGAAGAGGTCGATTTAATAGAAAAAGCTAAGCGTGCCATTTCAACAGGAAAATTCCAACAGTTGCAACGAGACATTAATAAATTACAAAATGCAGCCAAGAAAGCACCTGTGAAAACAGTCGTATTATTAGAACGAATGATGAAAATAATAACTTCTTATCCGCTTGAACATGTCGAGTTGAATGACTTTGAGGCGCAAGCGATAAGCAAAAAACGATATGTAAAAGAGTTAATGCCGGAAATTATTATCTCCGAAAGTTTTAATCTTTAATCTGTATAAGAATGACATCAGTTGAATTAAGAAATAAGTTATCTGCCAAGTTTGATTTCGAGCAGTGGATTGGCATTTTAAGAGAAATGTTTCCTAAAGTTGAAATCTTTTCTCATATAAACCAAGTATCTCATACGTTGGTTAAGAGTGGTGGACAAGTAGGTAGTATTCGTTTAGATGACGGACGCTCTTTGGCTATTTACACATTTGAGGTTAATGATAATGTACTTATTGATCGCAACCGTAAAGGCTTGCGTGACATTGCGGCACATACCATTGACCAATCTATCATTCATGGAGTTTTAGCTTTTTATTATTCGAAGGAGGTAGCAGACTATCGGTTAACTTATATAGCCAAACAATCTTCTTTCAACGAAAACGGAGAATTAATAAAATCCGAGACTGCCCCTAAAAGATATACTTTCCTATTGGGAGAGAACGAACCGTGCAGAACAGCTTCCGACCGTCTGTATGAACTTATCACAAAAAAGAAAAAAGGTTCCGTCTATTTGGCTGATGTAACGGAAGCTTTTTCCGTAGAACGTCTTAATAAAGACTTCTTTGCGGGATATAAAGCACAATATTCCAAATTTCTTAAGCTACTTGCCGACACCAAACAAAATCGGGATTATGTCAAGAAACTGCTTGGACGTTTGGTCTTTCTGCAATTCCTTCAGAAGAAGGGTTGGATGGGAGTCCTCGCCTCTCGTCCAGATTGGGAAGGTGGAGACAAAAACTACCTCAGTCATTTGATTGAACATTATGAAGGGAATGACCGCATATTAAGCGATGTTCTCGAAGTCTTGTTTTTTAATACGTTGAATGAAAAACGGGAAGGGGATATTGCTGATACTCGTTTGGGTGAGAATATCAAAATCCCATACCTCAACGGTGGTCTGTTCGAGAAAGACAGCATAGACAAACTGGATATAGATTTTCCATACTCTTATTTTAAGGAACTAATGGATTTCTTTTCCATGTATAATTTTACTATAGATGAAAACGATCCGGATGATAGCGAGGTGGGTATTGACCCCGAGATGTTGGGGCATATCTTTGAGAATCTTTTGGAAGACAACAAAGATAAAGGAGCGTTTTATACACCGAAGGAAATTGTGCAGTATATGTGCCGCCAAAGTGTCATTCAATATTTAAAAACTCATGAACTAAATGAGCAATATGCAGAACCGATAGAGCGATTGATAAATGATGGAATTGTAATGCCAATACTTCAAACAAAAACTGTGGCTTCTCGATTAATGCAATTACTCAAAGATGTGAAAGTGTGTGATCCTGCAATTGGTTCAGGTGCTTTTCCTATGGGTATTCTTTACGTTTTGTATTATGCTATTCATCATTTGCAATCACATGCAGAACCTAATAAGAGTTTTGATTCGACACAAACTAAACTAGATATTATCCAGAATAACATCTTTGGTGTCGATATAGAGCAAGGTGCTGTAGATATTGCACGATTGCGCTTTTGGCTAGCACTGGTAGTAGATGAAGTTTCACCTCAGCCACTGCCAAATTTAGATTATAAAATAATGTGTGGCAACTCATTGTTAAACCGATATGATATAGATGAATCTTTAGAAGCAATCTTTGATTTCTATAATGAAACTTGTGATGCAAAAGACCAATTATCACTTGAAAGATATAAGCAATTAGTAGTAAATTACGCTACTACTTCCAGCCATATCACAAAACAACATTTGAAAGAAACCATTGATTGCATAAAAAGGGTGTTTCGTTCAGAATTAACCGATAGAGAGCGTTCTAAATTAAGAAAACTGAAAAGTAAAATCATTGATTTGGATTCCCCCTCACTTTTCGAACGTACCGAACAAGAAAAAAAAGGTCTTGTAAAGCTTAAAGCTAAACTGAAAGAGCTTGAAAAAGAACAGACAACGATAGAAAGTAATAAATTGTATAAGGATTCATTTGAATGGAGATTCGAGTTTCCGCAGCTTTTAAATAAAGAGGGAGAATTTATAGGTTTTGACATAATTATAGGTAATCCTCCTTACGGAGCATCATTCACTACTGCAGAAAAGAATGTACTGAAAGCCCGTTATTCAGATGTACACATGCGTACACCCGAAAGCTATTGTTATTTCATTTCCTTAGCTTTTAGATTGGCAAGAAATACTGGGGTAGTGTCTTATATCGTTCCTAATAACATGTTCTTTCAAAACGAAAACGAAAAAACACGCTCTTTGCTGTTATTCAGGCATCAGTTGGTTCGTGCTATAAATTTAGGAGATAATACTTTTGAAAATGCAGATGTACCTACATGCATTTTCGTATCGAAAGTGCAACATAAAGAAATATATGATATTGCCTATTCTGATTATAGGATGTGTAATATTCATGATATAGAATGGGATAAAAATATAGAAAGCACGTCATCCACTTTAATCCAATCAGTCCCAGCTTATGTAGTAGGTTTATCTAATGAGGATATTAGAATATTAGGGACAATAAGAGAACAAGGAGTTTCTATTGATTCTATCGCAGAAGAAATGGCAAGTGGTATATCAACTGGAGGAGATAAAATTTTTAAAATTAATCGATCCGTTATTGATAAATTTCACATAGAAGAAAGTATAATTCGTAACATTCTTGTTGGAGGTGATATTGACTCCTATTCTATTAGTTATAAATATGAATATTTGATTTATACGACCCGTGAAACCAATATACAGGATTATCCTTTTGCTGAAACCTATTTAGGAACTTACAAGGACAAATTGATGCAAAGAAGTGAATCAAGAAAAGGCATTCTACCATGGTATGCTCTTGGTCGTAATAGATATCCATTATTATTCGAAGAGCCTAAAATAATTATGCGCCAGACTTCGGATTCAATACGGTGTGTGTATGACGAAAAAGGATTTTATGTACTAAATAGCATATTGGTTTTTAAGAAGAATACAAGCGAATATACCTACAAATATCTTTCAACTGTACTAAACTCAACATTGACTGATTACCTATACAAAAAGCTAACGCAAGAAGAAGGGAGAACATTTGCAGAAGTGAAACCTGCAAACGTAAGAAAATTGTATATACCTAAAGCGACTCAAGAAGAACAAAATATATTATCTATACTTTATGATTATATGGCTGTCCTTAAAGGAAATAATATGCCACAGCCTATTTCCTCTATGAATGTTCTATTTATAGATCTTTTTGAGAGAATTATAGACGGATGCATCTACGAATTATTTTTCAGAGAACACATGAAAGAAAGGGGCATAGATATTATGACTTATCTCCCTTCATTTCTTAAACCTATAAAAGATCTCAAGGAAGATGATGTAATTAATACAATCATAGCAGTACACAGTAGCATATTTATGACAGATAATCCAATAAGAACACGCTTAAAACTTTTTGTTTCACGTAGTCCTGAGATTTTGAAACCGATAATACAACATTAATATGGCAGCAATATCAAAAATAAGAATAGACGGCTTTAAAGCCTTTCCAAAAGAATTTGAATTAGTTCTTAATGGGAAAAATCTACTCATGTACGGTGAAAATGGAAGTGGAAAATCTTCTATTTACTATGCGTTACATGCCCTTTTACAAAGTCAATATCATGATAAAGGAGCAATCTATTTTGATAAGGATTCCACTGAAAGTATAGTAAATAAGGATACCACAACTGCAGAACCATATATAGAGATTGAACTCGAAGGAAATGATGAAATAAAATATCGTTTGTCAAAAAAAGGATATGAAGAAATTCCACATCAACCCATATCTCCATTAAGGGATATGAATGCAGCATGTGTTTTCATCAATCACAAATTTTTGTTTCGCACTTTTAGTTTTCGTAATTCAGAATACATTGATTTGTTTCCTGTGTTCATCAAAGATATATTACCATTTGTATTAACACGTGATAATGCTGAATACATTGGAAATATTTATGATGATGTAATGAAAGGCATTCAACGTCACGGGAAAACTAATCAGTTGGAAGATTCATACAAAAAAAGGATCGAGAGATTTAATTTGGAGGTACAACATATTATTAATCAGATTAACTCAATCGTTTCAGAAATATACAATAAGAACTTTCGAAACGAAAATGAACGGAGTCTTAAAATTGTATTAGAGTTTGATGATAATCGTGATAAGGTACCCTTACCTAATAAATCTTATTGGCTAAGATGTGGCTATCGTTATCAACTTGTCAATAAAGCAGGAGGTTGGAAACCTAAACAAATAAGTAGTGGCTACGAAATTTTGCAACCATCAATCATTCTTAAGGTCGAAGAAGAAATAAATAGTACATATCAATCTATAGGAAAACCTCAAACACATTTTAATGAAGCAAGGCTTACAGCGATAGCATTATCAATTCGTTTTTCTTTATTAGACATTATAGCAGCAGCTAATGGTAGATTTATGGCATTGGATGATATGCTTATCAGTCTTGATATGAGCAATAGAGCTAAAGTCGTGGACTTTTTGTTGAGTATTTCAGATAAATACAAAATTTATCTGTTTACTCACGACAAAGCTTTCTATAATTATATCTCTCATATTATTAATCAAAAAGGAAAATCTTCCGACTGGACATTTAAACGCATTTCATATAATTATACAGAAAAACGACCTATGATTTTAGATGATAGTTGTGAGTATTTATCTAAGGCTAAATATTTTTATGATTTAGGCGATTATGAAACTTCTGCGATTTATTTCCGAAAAACATTGGAACAAAATATTGGAGAAAGGCTACCGTTTGAACTTAAAACTCGAGTTGATGGAGGATTTCTTGAATTACAAACATTGTGGGATAAATTTATAAAGTTTTATGCGCATAATGGTACTCCAATAGATAGAGAAATGCAAAAAATATTTAGTGCATCTAAACTTTTGATTCTAAATCCTGCTGCTCATTTTCAGCGTTTGGCAAACCCTATATATAAATCTGAATTAGATGAAATCTTTAAACTTATCAATTACATTTGCAGATTATCTAAAATAGAAAAACAATTGATTCTTGAACAAGGGAAAACACTTGTATTTCAACATCCAAAAGAAAATTATAATTGTAGTTTCATTCTTGATGATGATTTAGTTATTATTGAAGGAGATCATATCGTTGCCAAGATTCCTAAATGCAAAAATATAAAGTGGGAGTATAATGGAGTAGAATACTGGAATTTTGAATTACAGAAACAAGATTTAGAAAACCCTTTGATAGCAGCCACTCCTAAGCTAACTAATTTTATTGACAAGATGATTAAAAAAGTTCCGCTCAATATAACACAAAAGATGTTTGTTGAGAATTGTAAAATAAACGGTGTTTCTTTGCTTGAATTTATGGGAAACATTGATTTACTTAGAATTAGCGTAAAAATTTAGACCATTATATGCCAACCGAATCCCAAAACATAGAATTCAAAGAATCTTGGCGCGACGAATACCAGAAATGGATTTGTGGCTTTGCCAATGCACAAGGTGGTACGCTGTATATAGGACTGTGCGATAATGGTGAAGTGTGCGGTGTACAGGATGTCAAGAAGTTGATGGAGGACATCCCGAACAAGGTACGCGATATGATGGGTATCTTGGTGGATGTCAATCTGAAAGAGAAAGATGGAAAGCAATATCTGGAGATTGTGACAGAGGCTTATCCTTATCCCATCAGTTTTCGCGGAAAGTATTACCAACGGAGCGGTGCGACCAATCAGGAACTGAAAGGGGCTGCACTCGACCGCTTCATGCTTCGCAAGCAAGGAAAGACTTGGGACGGTGTGCCTGTTCCTTATCTGAAAGCGGAAGACTTGGATAATGCTACATTCGATTTGTTCCGCAAGTATGCCAAGCGAAGCGGACGCATGGAAGATGAGGACTTGATGGATAATAATCACGGTTTGTTAGAGAAACTCCGGCTTTATGAGGGCAGTTACCTGAAACGTGCCGCTGCCTTGCTGTTCCATCCCGACCCAGAAAAGTATGTGACCGGAGCATTTGTAAAGGTCGGTTTCTTCCGTGAAGGCATGGACTTGGTATATCAAGACGAAGTGCACGGTAATCTGTTCCAGCAAATTGTGAAACTGATGGACTTGCTATGTACCAAGTATATGAAAGCCATCATTACCTATGAGGGTATCCAACGGATAGAAACCTTGCCTATGCCTCGTGAGGCACTGCGTGAAGCGTTATTGAATGCCTGTATCAACAAAGACTACGCAGAACCTTCACCCATTCAAATCCGTGTGTATGAAAACAAACTGGAGATAATAAACGGTGGAGTGTTGCCCGAAGGGTGGACTGTGGAAACCTTATTGTCTTCACATCGGAGTATGCCTTACAACCCGGATATTGCCAATACGTTCTTCCGTGCAGGTGAGATTGAGGCATGGGGACGCGGCATTGAGCGTATCATCACGGCTTGCAAGAATGATGGTTTCTCCACGCCGGAGTTCCGTTATGATGCTTCGGGTATATGGACAACATTTAAGTTTGAATACCCGGAAAGGGCTACTACCCAAAAGAGCGACCAGAAAGCGACCAGAAAGCGACCAGAAAGCGACCAAAGTAAACAGGAAGATGCTATTATTGAACTTCTTAAAGGGAATCCCTATATTTCAAGAAAAGAGATTTCTGGTCGATTGGGAGTACATGACAGCAGTGTAAAAAGGCGATTAGCTTCACTTCAAGAGAAAGGAGCAATTAAGCGTGTGGGACCGGATAAAGGCGGTTATTGGGAAGTCCAAAAAGGATTTTGAACCAAGGTGGAGAAGTTTTCATGATTACATGCCTGACTTTCAAAAGAAAGCTGTATATTTGTAATTGATAAAGGAAACCTCCACGCAACTTAACGCAGAACGCTGCAACAATCCGGTGGAGCAATAGCGGGAGATTACTTCTTTAGCTAAAAGTTACATCAAAGATATTCAGCTACTTATCGTTAGATTACGATTCCTGGTGGCACCACAGAATGAGAGAGAGTTGCAGCAATGCAACTCTTTTTTTATAACATTGTGTATTTGCAGCAAAACGGTCGGCAGGAATAGCACCCCGGACTATGCCGCCGGACAGACGATTCGCCCCCGCAAGCGTTTCCCGGCCTTCCGCTCCGGTTCCCGGAAAAAATACGAAGGGAAGACCGGAATCGGATTAAATGATTATTTTTGCATCGGAACAAATCGCCGCAAGCATGAAAAAACGCTGGATCGTCTTCACCGTATTACTTATCGTCGCCCTGACCGCATTCCTCTCCATCCGCTTCTTCTTCGTCTTCGGCGAGGGCGTCAAAAGCGGAGAGTTGAACTATGTCGTCTATAAAGGGCTCGTCTTCAAAACCTACGAAGGCAAGCTGATCCAATCCGGCATACGGTCCAAAACGGCCGGCACGATCCAATCCTACGAATTCGAATTTTCCGTCGAAAACGAAGCGCTCGCCCGCAAACTGATGCTGCTGGGCGGCAAAAACATCGAACTCCACTACAAGGAGTATTTCGGAGCGCTTCCCTGGCGGGGATTCTCGAAATTCGTGGTCGATAGCATCGTCACAAAACCGATCGACTCCCTGCCGATCGGCCCTGAAACGGAACGATAACAAACTACTCCGAAGTCTCGGCAACCGACTCCGGCCATTTTTCCCGAAATATTATTTCGGTCCGACTACCCGAATCCGCAGACAGTCCCCATGTTGCATCGTTTCCGACACTCCATCGCTTCGTTCTCGCTTCCGACGCGGCTCAACAACCCATTCCACTACACTCCGCATCCGCTGTGCGAATTAGCGGCCCGGGAGCTGCAAGCCTACTTGTGCGAACGGAAAGAG
>ENA-OPNW01001320-OPNW01001320.1-human-gut-metagenome-genome-assembly--contig:-NODE-1320-length-12575-cov-1.730751_pt1 | contig 12575 bp, 17 predicted proteins | sample MGYA00241540_ERZ501777 | MGnify/ENA primary metagenome ERZ501777 (study PRJEB25962, sample SAMEA2042615) | human gut metagenome | biome: human gut; feature: human-associated habitat; material: faeces...
ACAAACCAAAAGGGTTGCGGCGCTGCTTGCTGTAATCACATTTGCAGTCACTTTTCCCTCGTACGCTCTCAATGCTGCATACATTTCGTATCCTGCGCTCACATACCCTCCAGGACTACTAATCTCCAGTTCTACATCTTCTCCGGCAGCATCTTCCAATCCTTTTGCGATTTTGTCGGGCGATGTGTAGTCCCATCCCAGCCGATTGTATATCCAGCTTTCATCGTTCGTTATAATCGGTCCTTTTACTTCAATTTTTGCCATTGTCTTTTTCCTCCATATTGCTTTCCAACGCCCGGTTTACCTCTGCAAGCTGTTCGTTTTCGCGCAGTAATGTTCGCACATTTTCTTCGTATTCGCTCCCGTTAATTGCCGCACATTCGTCTTCTCTCGTGGATAGTCCTTCTTCGATCCTCTTGGATGCCGCGTTTACTTCCTGCAACGGATTTAAACATCCCTGTGCCGGCCCCGTCCATGTAGCGTTTGCATATGCTTTCTTTATCATTGGGTCTGTAAAATATCCCGGAGCGTTCACTCTTCCTATGGCCACCGCTTCGGATAGCCATTGTTCGTACACAACTTGGCAGAAATCGCTTATAAACCATTTTCGGCGTTTCATAAACGCTCTCCAGGATTCGTTCAAAGCGCCTTTGCTTGCGGAAAAATTTTGGCCGAATTTTTTTAGCAAAACTTCCGGGGAAATCTCCAGTGCTGCTCCGATCTGGCTAATCATTGTATTTAAAAATTCCGCATAGCTTCCAGACGGATGCGCCGATTCTACGGCTTGTACTTTCTCCCCTGGTTTTAATGTCACAATTGTTCCGGTTCCAAGCGTGATTTCATTTTCTTTTTGTGCTGTCGCTGTTGTTTCCCCCCAGTCTGTCTCGTCGTCTTCCCCGCCATACCCTGTATCCAGTTCCTCTCCGCCCTCTGTCGTTATAAAAACAGCAAGGATCGCATTCGTGATTGCTGCCATAATTTCTGCTTGCGTATAACGAGTCGTTTGCTTTAACGTCTCTATGATCGGTGCCAGGAACGGTACGCCTCTGTACTGCTCTGCTGTTTCTGCATTAAAAATATGCAATATGTTTTCGTTTCCCGTTCTTTTTCCCCGCTTTTCCACGCGCGTCCATTCCTGCTTTTCCAGTCCCATTTCTCCCGGAAAAGTCGAACTTATATGGTACGCTACAACACGTCCCTTGGGATCAATTTCAATTCCGTTCATTATTTTGTTGCCATTTTCCGTTTTTTCGTCAATTCCGTCGTAATCCCCGTTTGACGCTCCAGGAGTACACACGCGGTCAGCCAAGATCAGACGGAGTTTTATTCCGTACGGCATCCCGGTTTCCGGTTTTTCGTGCAAAATTAAAACAAACTCTTCTCCGTTTCTTAGCCAGTCAGAAAAGGCAATCTGCTGTAATTCATAAAAGTTATTTTGGTCTGCTACATCGCACAGCGTACTTTCTGCCCAAAGTGCGAATTCTCTTTTAATTGTTCTCTCAATTTCTGTCGCTTCTTCCCTGCTTATCCCCAGATATTCGTAGTCAATTTTCGGTTTTACAACTAACCCAGGTCCTATCGTGCTTGTGTTCGTCGCTGTCACTGCTGCCGTTGCGATCGGCGCATTCATTGCGAGATCTCTCGTGCGCTCTCTTAGGATTTTTCTGTTTTCCTCGATGTCCGATTTCGGTGACAAACTTTCAGCATTGTATTTTTTTGACCATGTTTCTGTATACGACGCTCCTCCGTTTGAATATCCGGAATCCACAATTGTGCGCATTATGTTTTTCTGCGCTTTCATGCTTTCGGTATTTACTTCTTTTCGCGCAATTTTATTTTCCAGTGTGGCGATTTCGAGATCCTTTTTCAGTTGTTTTTCTTTTCTGATTTTTCCAAACAATCCCATTTTTCTACCCCAGCGGTATTACGCGCTTTGCCTTTCTTCTTGTGTTTCCGGATCTTTCCCAGGCCGAAATAGCCTCTTCTGTTTCTTTAATCTCTGCATTTACTTCTTTTAGGGTTGCCCGATTAAGTTGGTTTCCGCCTATCGTGTACGACTGGCCGCCGCATAATATTTTCTTTTTCGCTTTCCGAAGGTCTTCCAGGTCTTCCAGCGCGCTTTCGTATTGCTTTCGCGTTCTTATTGTCATACTTCTATTCCTTTCGATACGTGCCGTGTTACTTTTTTCTTCTGTACGCGTTTTTTCGTGTAATTTATTCCTTTTTCCAACTGGGCTTGCAATTTATCCCAATCCGGTCTAAGGATTTCTTCCACGGCGTAGTTATAGTTAAAAAGATCCAGCGGCTCGTTTCTTGTCCCTTTTTTCTGCACCCATGTTGCCCGGTAATATCCATTTACTTTCTTTTCTACTCGATATTCAGACGATACAAGCCCTTTGTAATACTCTTCTCCGTATCCTCTACGTGTGTCCTCCGGAAAATGGCAATACCCCGGTCCTGGTTCCTGGATTTTAAGGTGGTTCGATATATCGTCCTTTCCGGAATCCGTCCCGATGATCCGGATCACCGTTCTTCCTATCACTTTATCTTCTTGTTTTCCGCTTTTTTCTTCTTTTATCTGTACGACCGTTCTTCTATACAGGAGCGGTAGATCCGGTTTTCCGTTATATCCCTTTACGCCATAGCATTTTTTGCCCTTTTCTTTCATTTTTTTGATCCATTTATATGTGGCGTTTGTGTGGTGCCCTCCTGTATCAATCGCGAAAGCAGAGACATTTAACTCTTTTCCGTCTTTAAAATGTAACGGTCTGGCAATGTAGCTTTCCAGCTCGTCCCAGATCTCCTCTTTATACAGATCTCCGTATAGCTCCGTTTTAAAAATTCCCCATGTTTCAAGTGCTCTTGCCCATCCTCGTATCTCGATTTCAAATCTGTCGTCCTGCACATCCACTGATGCTGTCAGCAATAATACCCCATCCGGAATATCTGCTTCGTAGCTTTCTGCCCTGCTCTGCAGCGTATCTTCAGATACCGAATCATCCAAGTATTTGCTTTCATCCCACGTTTCCCCGAGCGACGTGTTTACAAAAACCTTCATGTCTTCCGGATCGTGGAACTTATCGAGCTTTTCTTTCGCTTTCAGATATCGATTTATAATGTCTTCCCAATCAACGAACGGGCTCGACATCTCATTTAGCTTAAAACTCTTTATTTTCTTTCTTTGCGGATGCTGCGGAATCCACTTGTGCTCACTGTCTTTCCATTTTCGTTCTTTTATCAGACATCCACATTCTTTACATGCCATTGCCGGTGTCTCTGGGTGTTCGATATCCACTCGATCAAATTCGTATGGCTGCCACGCCCCGCATTCCGGGCATTTTACGCTCCACACGTCCATTGTTCCGGCATTGTATGCATCCTCGATCTTGCTTCTCCCTGCGACCGTTGGCGTCGAAGTCTTTATAAACTTTTTGTTCCAGTAACTTGTTGCTCGTTTCTGTGCGAGCAAAATCGGGTTTCCTTCTGTTCCGGCAGATTCCGGGAAGCGGTCTACCTCGTCCATCCATATAATTCTTCGCGGATCGGATGCAAGCGACGATGGTGCATTCGCTCCAGAAAGTGCTATTGCTCCTCCTGGGTACATTTTTAAACGGATTGTATTATTCGAATTTCTGCTTTTCGCCCCTGCCACTTTTTCTGCCAATTGTGGAATATCTTGGATCATTTGCGCAAATCTCGTCTTCGAGAATCGTTCCGCATCATCGATGGTCGGCATTACAAGCATCTGCGTCGACGGCTCATAATCGATGTAATACGCAATTCCGCACATAATAATTAAGGTTTTTCCAACCTGCGCAGAGCTCATTACTATCACTTCTACCGTGTCCGGATCCGTTATGGAATCCATAATTTTTTTCTGGTACGGAACTGTCTTCGACGAATACCGTCCGGCTTCGCTTGATCCTCTCGGAAGTACCATGTTACGGTCTGCCCATTCGCTTACCGTCATCGGTGTTTTAGGTCTTAGTATCCTAGCGAGCTTGCACATAAACGAAAGCGTTTTGAAATCAACTTCCTGCATCGTTTTCGCCTCCCAGTGCGTTAATCGCGTCTGCCGGAACTTCTATATGCTCGTCAGAATAGAAATCTTGTGGATTGTAATTCGATAATTCGATCAATGCGCCGTCAATTTCTTCTCGGAGCACCGTCTGGATTTCTATTCTCGATTTTCCTTCCAGCTTTTTTGCCATTTTCGACGGGATTGCATTCATTTTTGACTTAAACTTTTCAAACATGTCTGTCATAACCCGCTCCACATCCTCCGCCTTGTGCACCTGCCCCTTTATCAGTTGCAGCCGGATTTCGGTTATCTGCCTTTTCACGCGTTCATGCGCCGCGTGTTCCCTGTCGTAGTCAAGGTCCTGTTCGTCGTCTTCTGTCTTTAGTCCGTTTTTCCCGGCATTTATTGCTTTAAGCGCTGTGATATACCCCCTTGCCGAATTCCAGAGCAAATATTTCCCGTGGGAATCTCGTTTTACGATCCCCTTATCTGCAAGGTCCCTGATCGTCCTGTCTTTTAGGCCAAATAAGGATTCCAGCACTTTTGACGCAACAACTATTTCCGTTAAATCTGCATCGTTTTTTGTTGCCATTTAGCCCTCCTTTTTCGGCAATGCGTCCAAAAATTGGTATATAGCTAACCGGATTATGGGCTCGGCGGGGCGCAAGGCTTTTACTTAGTGCCCCAAAGAACCTACGTTCTTGATGTTTTTTAATATTTCCGCCTGTTTGCTTGAATCGTTTGTGTTTCTCTGTATTGAAAACATCTCTTTCTTTTTAAGAGCCGCTTCTTCCTTCGTATTCTTTTTTCGTTTCCTTGCCTTTGTTGCTCTTCTTAGCTTCCTTTTTGAACGTGAACTTTTTTCTTGGTTCTTTTTTATTCCTTTTACGTTTTTACTTTGTTTTTCATCTTCTCCCTCTCCCAGATCTCCCCGATGTTGGCCCGGAGCTAAAAGCCCCGTTCCATCATCTTCGTGAAAGAGAGAAGAAAAAGAGGCAACCCTACTGGGCTGCCTCTTTCTTTGTTCCTTGCATCATTTGCATGGTATCATCATACCACGTTTAATGCGAACAAAACGAACAGTTTATATTCTTGCGGATCTTTATTTGATTCCGCCTGCAGGAATCTCGTCGCAGATATTCTTACAGCGTCTGGCGTATATCCTTCTCCCAGCTCCCGTGCAACCTTTCCCCAGGATAATCCGTGCTGATAATGCAGACGGAAAATCATTCTTCTTTCCGCATCCGGAATCTCTGCAATATACGTCTCTACATCCCCCAGCATTCGTTCCAACTGGTTCTCCAAGAAAATCATTCTCATTTTGCTTTTTTGTATTGCCGTCTTCTTGGAGCTGTATTCTCGATCTCTTACTCCGTCCACTGTATACGTCTTCATCCCAGCAGCCCCGCCGCGTACTTTGTCACTTACGCTTTTTTTCTCCATCTTCTGTAGATCCTTCGATATGCGGTCGATTTGTTTTTTTAGATTTTCCTTCTCTTTTTTTAAGGCCCTGTACTGTTTTACAAGTTCCACATCCATTCCTGCGTTCCTCCGTCACTGCTGCCCTATTCGCCCTTGTTATTCTTTGCGTCTATTTTTCCGTCTTTTCCGCATTTTCTCTGATGCGTACCTTGCATAGCTCCATACTTCCATGTCTTTCTTTCTGTTTTCGCATATCGTCTTTCTTTCCTTTTCGTGTTCCGCTCTCCATAGTCCATATGCTTTACACGTTGCATGGCATCCTGCAGCATGTAGATCGCAGTCTTTACATAATCCCACTTTTGTAATTTCTTTCCATCTTGCACATGTTTTCGTGCGTATGCATCCACTGCTGCACTCTTTCTTTTGTTCGTACGGGCATTTTATGCTTCTTGTCCTTCCAGCCAATTTCTTAATTCCACCATCTTTTTCTGTGCTGTTGTTATTTTCCTTTTCACGTTCCGCACCTGCTCTTCGCCTTTGTCTATCTCTTCCTGTAGGCGCACCATTTCGTGGCTTACCGCTTCTTTTACTTCCTCCGGCAATTGCACCGGTGCAATTTTAAGCTCTCTTCCCTGCTTCTTTTCCTCTGTCTCTACGCCTGTTACCTTCATTTTTCCTTCCTCTTCTCTAATACTCTCCGTTGTGCCGTTCTTCTGCTTACAATCTCTAGTGTGTCTTTAGATTCAAATGCCACAACCCAGTTTTTCGGGTTTAACTTATGCCCGGAAATAACTTCCTTTTGTGCTCTTGTCGGCTTATTCATTCTTTTCACTTCGTCTTCTACCTCCACTTTTAAATATGGGCACCACTTTCCTGTCCTTTTCGCTCTGCTTATGCTCTCGTATATCGTATTCCGGTGTACCCCACATAGCCTCGCAAGCTCTGTTGCTGTTGGTGCAACCATTTCCGGAAGTTCATATTCATCTTTCGATACTTTTATGTATAGGTTCATCCATTCCAGCGCCTCTCACAATAGTTATCACATCTTCCGTTTTTATCTCCCCGCGTTCTCTTATAGACAGTTCTTTAATTTGCTGTACAACCTTGTCTGGATCAAAAGCAGGCTGCATATTGTTAATCACGTCTTTTACTGCATCATAATCTTTCATGCTTTCGAGCCATCCACTTAAGTTGTCTATAACCAGATCAGCGTCAATCAGTTTTCCCATCGTTCGCCCTCCTGTTCCAAACTGCAATCACTTCATTAAGACGGTGTCCTTTCAGATAGGGTTTCGCCGGCTCCGGGCAATCTGGATTGTTGCATTTTACCATGTACATTGTTCCACCGCTTGACCAATGTTCAATTATCGGCTTCCTTCCACATAGTTGGCACGGTTTAAGTTCTTTGCTCATTCTTCATCGCTCCAATTTAATTTTTGACCGCATCCAGAGCAATATAAGCTGTGCATATAATTGCATTTTCTTTCACATACCGGGCAAAAATATCTCTTCGCTTTTTCATTGTGCAACACTTTCTTTTCCGCCTGTTTCTCCATTGCCTCCCGACATTCCTCTGGTGTGCCTATCTTTTTATATTCGTCAAGTTCTATGCTTAGTTTTTCTAATAGCAAATCCACTTTTTCTAATATAGTTTTCGCTTTTTCCATACACTTGGTTTCTCGCTGCGTCATTATGTTTCGTTCTCCTCTTATTCCGCGATTTTAAAGCAAAATCTTCGCTGCAGCGATCATTCCCAAAAGGATTCCGATTGCCAATCCCGCAAAGAAACCGCCGCAGTCAATTTTCACTTCTATCTTTTCCGTGTTTGTTCCTTTCTGCATTAAACCTTAGTTTAAATCAATTTTTCCTCCCATCAGTTCTGGTAAAAGCGCGTCCCGTAATTCCGCCAGATATCTGTTTTCTTCCAAATTCAGATAATAGATATGTTGCTTCCAAGTCTGCAGAATCATCATTAATACGCTTGATAGAATCTCTTTACTGTTATTTTCGAATTTTATTTCATTCTTCTTTTTTGATGTTATGAAATAATCTTGCTTTTCCAGCTTGTCCGCTCCCAATTTCACAAGCAAATCGTTTAGCCCTGTATCTTTTTGATCTTGCTTGTATAGATCAATGTCAAATCCGATCCCTTTTGCAAGAGACTCGTTAAGTGTCAGTTTGCAAGCGTTCTTTTCTCGTGTTACCCGGTTTATATCGTTTACAATGTCAGCGTAGCTCCTATGTTTCGCATCCATTTCTGGTATATCCAAATAATGGCTTGCTAAAAGTGTATATTTATCTTCCTTTATTTTTTCAACACTTACTGCTTTGCAAAAATCCGGAATGTCTTTTCTTTCCGAAATTGCCACAAGCACCTCATTCATTGTTTCTTCCGGAATCACTTTTGCTGTTTTCTTATACGTCCTGTTCGTGTGTGCTGCTCCGCCATACTGTCCGTTCTGTTCCCTTATCTCTTCTTTGTATTTTCTCCTCAGGTCAATCATTTCTGTTGTTGCTGTTTTTTTATTTTTATCCAGCACAATAATACATGTACCTATTCCCGTCGATTCAAACATATTGTCCGGGCATATAATAACAGCTTCCACAAAATTCTTTTCTACCAGCCATTTTCTTATTTCTTTTTCCGCCTTTACACTGCTGCTCATTACCGTTGCCGGAAGCAAAAAAACGCATCTATCGTGTTTTTCCAGCCCCGTCAAAATAAAAGCATAATTTGCATTGCTCTCTGGCGGCACTGTGTAACAATCTGTGAATCTTGGTTGTAATTGTGCAAATGGCGGCACTTCCCATTTCATGTTGTATGGTGGATTTGATATTAATACTCTGCTTTTCATTTTTCGCGCTTCCTGGAACTGTCCGAACTGTTCCCCCCTGCAGATCTTATATGTGTGGTACACTTTCTTCCGTAGCACATCCGAATGGTACACTGTGCATTCAATATTTCTTACTGCCATATTAAACAGTAAAAACGGGATCACATTTTTATCAAGTTCATATAATTCGAATTTTTGGTCATGGTTCATGTTCCATTTTTGGATTGTCAATGCTCCGCTTCCTGCGCATAAATCTGTTATCACATCGGCGTCTCCTGCTAATTTTCCCATAAACAGCGCTATACTTTTCGGTGTATAATCCTGCTTTTTTTCTTTTCTGTCTGCCAAATAATACTGGTATATCTTTTGCATCCAATCGACGTTCAAATCTTTTACTATGTTGCAAAATTTCTCATATGTGTCATAATCATTGTTTTTTACAACATCAAATACTTTTTCTGTAAGTATTTCTACACTTCCCGCCTGAAATAATTCTTTTGTTTTTTCCGTAAACTCTTTTAACTCCATGTTTTATCTTCCCTCATTAACGACCATTCTTCATAAATTCTTCAAACGCTTTTCTGCACTCCGGGCAAAGATCAAAGTCTTTTGTCCTTTTCCTGTAAAATTCACGGAGTTCAAAACTGTCTACTGGATCTAATTTTGTTTCTAAGGTCCCCAACATTTTTTCAATCTCGTAGAATTGTGCGCTTAATTTTACCGGTTTATCAAATTTTACTCGCCTTATGCGCGGAAACTTAGGACTCCAAAAAAGTTTTCTCGGAAGTTCTATTTCAGCTCCGCATCTGTCGCAAGTGCACCATTCTTTTTCATGTTTCATCTTTCTTCTCCATTCTTTTAATTTTGCGCAAACATCTGGTGCAACATTTTTCTTTTATACTGCTGTATTTTATTTACTGTTTCCTCCTCTCTTTTTATGTTTTTGTCTATTAAATCCAGTGCTTTTACAAAGTTTTTTTGTTGCTCTATCGGTATTGTTCTAATTTTAAAATACTTTAATTCTTCAAATTTTAAATTGGTTCCGGTTTGGTATCTCTCGAGAAAACGCTGCATTTCGTATTCTGTTTGGTAATACAAATACTTAGGGTCTATTCCCTCCTTCGCCGTTAATTTTACCCACCCTGTCTCTCCCCGCACTTTATTTTCTGTAAAAATCACATTTCCATTGCACGCACTTAACCGAATCAGTGATACTCCTTCCTGCAAGATTTCTCCTGCTTTTGTTCTTTCAACTGCTGCCACTTCTTCCAATCTTTTAATTTCCATTAAGTATTTCCTCCCACATACATATCACTTCATTCAATTCTTTTTGTGCTTCATTTGTTGTTCCATACATCTGTTTCAGCATTCCACAAAGTTCTTTTTCCGCTTTATGTATTTCTTTTTCTGTTTTCTGTATTCCTTTTACAATTTCTGTAATCGGTGGCAATTTTTCCGGTATATATTTATCTATATATCGCGGAACGTTTAAGTTGTAATCGTTCTCCTTTATTTCCTCGATTTTCACCAATCGCGAATATCTTTCCTGTTCTTCTCTCTTGTTCCATGCCTGCAGCAACTTCATTGCGTCATTTTCTGCGATTGTGTTCTGCTTTGCGCCTTTTGTGTAATCTTGTTGTGCATCTATAATCAGTATTTCTTCCGTTGGCTCTTTTGTTAGCGTTATAATCGCCACCGGAATACTTGTGTTTAAAAACAATTTTTCCGGCATTGCCACTACTGCGGACAATTTTCCCTGATCCACCATATTTTTCCGGATGTCTTTTTCCCTGCCTCCTCGGAATAATATCCCTGTTGCTACAATTCCATATAATTTTCCATCTGGTTTCAGCAAGCTATATCCATGTTGTAGGAATGCGTAGTCTGCGAAGTTTTTCGGCGGAATTCCCCATCGGAATCGTATGTCTTCTTTGTACTCATCGACTTCTGGCCATTTAAAAGAATATGGTGGATTCATTACTACGACATCATATCTTCGGTATTCGCAATCACTTCTTTCTATCTTTCCATAACATCTCCCCCGTCTTATTCTGTATATCTCGAACACATCTCCTGTTAAACTATTACCATTTATCACTTCCGCATCCATATTCCTTATTGCCAAATTTACCAACAACAACGGTATTGCGCTCCTTGCCATTTCTTCTGCATGGTAAAATGCATCGGTGTTTTTCTGCCACATTTTTATTGTCAACGTTCCGGTACCGGCACAAATATCCGCGATGCTTTCTGCCCTCCCTGCCATTTCAGAAATCACCTGTCCTAGGCAGCCTGGTGTAAAGTCCTGCTTCAGTTTTTCGCGATCTCCTTGTGTATTCTGGTAGTAATCTCTAAACAAATCATCTTTTAAATCCGGGTTCGTCTCCATTATTTTTCGGAAAAGTTTTTCGCTGTCATTTTTGAGCATTTCCATAGCTTTCTGCGGCAGTTCCCAGCTTTCTTTTATCTCAAATATTTTTTCTATTTCCTGCCTGTTCATTTTCTTTTCCATTCACCACCGTTTCCTCACTCCTTCCCCTCCTGCCGCAAAAGCAGGAGGTTAAAACATGGCTTTTGTGATATCTATTTAATCCTCTTAAGGCTAAAAGGCTATCTTGTTTTGTACAGATAATCTTCGATCTCGCCTGCCAGATCTCCAAATCCGGCGCGTGCGAGAGAATTCGATGCCCTTGTTAAAAGTTCTTTGCCTTTCTGCTTCTGTTTTCTGGCATAATAGGCATCTCTCTGCTTTTTTGTGTACAGGAGCTCTGCTTTCGGATATTTCCCCATGCAGTCTTTTCCGTACTCTTTGGCAACTGCTGCCGCGTGCTCCGTAATTGGTTTTAACAGGCTTTCCAACATATCCGGTGTGATCCGCGTGTCTTTCTGTTCTACTTCCGCATCTCTTGCGATGCTTTCTAACCGTACCGCAAGCTCCTCCTGATACTGTTGCACTTCTTCTTCGGATTTTACAATCCCCATAATTGTTCCTTTAAGATCTGCCCGGTATTCTGTCCCGGTAAGTTCCCGCTCCATTCCAAGCACGTTTTCCATAAGTGCATGTAATGGATATTCCGGATTGCTGCAGTAATACAATGCTTTCGTTGTATCTGCGCTCCGGTTTTCGAATGCTGGATAGCAGAATCCATGCTTTGGTTTTCCAATAATCCACTTTCTATCCAGCGGCTCTATTTTCGTTTCCTGCATTTCCAGCGATGGTTTCTCCAGTGCTGTCGGACAAATAGCACATGTAATAAATTTGTATACTTCTTCCGATTCGTCCAGATCGTTTCCGTCCTCTGTACGTACCATAATGTCGTAAACTCCGAAGTAAAGTAGGATCGTATAATTCTCTGCCGAAGAAATATTAGCTACGATGCTTTCATATACCGCATCTAGTGCTTCTTCATCCATTACTTGGCCCAGCGCAATATTTTTCCAATCGTCCACGATCTCCAGTCCTTCATAGTTTACTTTTAATTCCAGGTTTTTTTCCCCGATGCTTTTCGGCTGGAATATATTCTTCGCAATGTCCAGATATTTAAAAAATTCCTCGTTTTGCAGCTCCAGCATGGATTTTGGCGGTACAATGCAGGAAATCGCATTGTCTACCACATAGCATGCCGCTACGTGCGTATATGGGCATCTTTCTTCTTTGTGCAGATTTTTAATCTCTGCAATGTCTTTCTGCGTTATCATAAGTCCTCCTCTTCCAGCGGTATAAATCCCGCTCCGTCTTTGTCTTTATGCGGCTTTATTGCCTCCCGATCCGCTTCCGTCAGGTAATTTATCCCAAAAACATCCCTAAATGATAAATTGGGATAATGCTGCTCAAATGCAAGCTGTGCATCCTTCTGCAGGAGCCGCATATTGCCGATGTTATTATGTACTGCTTCCGGTCCTTCCCGGTGGTGCTGGATGCACAATCTTACCTTTAAACCGTACTTTTCGGACAGCTTTCTGTTCGCTGTCCCTCCGATCGCGTGGTGCTCTTCTGTGTACTGCACGTTATATATTCTGTATAGTTTCTCGCAGAGATAGCAACTGCTGCCCCTGCTCCGGTCGTACTGCTGCATTATGCTTTTCATATTCTCGCCTTTTTCATGAAATCGTCCATGATTTCTTTCCGAAATCTTTTTTGTTCCGATGTTGCTCTGTAGCTTTTCGGCAATTCCATCCACGCATTCACGATCACATCGAGATCCAGAAATTTCAATTTCTGGACGCCTATTGTATAAAATGCTCCGCTTCCCTGTTCATCTTCCATATAGATCCCTATTTCCACGGCCCTGTGGTTT
>ENA-OPNW01001324-OPNW01001324.1-human-gut-metagenome-genome-assembly--contig:-NODE-1324-length-12570-cov-2.570515_pt1 | contig 12570 bp, 11 predicted proteins | sample MGYA00241540_ERZ501777 | MGnify/ENA primary metagenome ERZ501777 (study PRJEB25962, sample SAMEA2042615) | human gut metagenome | biome: human gut; feature: human-associated habitat; material: faeces...
TCTTCCCAGACAAGCAGATTGTGCTGCTGACACCCTTGCACAGGGCTTACGCCACATTCGGTGCCACCAACATACAGCCCGACGAGAGCTGGCAGAACATCTGTGGAGAGTATTTCGACGCTTATGTTGAGGCTGTAAAGGAAGCCGGAAACGTGTGGGGCGTTCCTGTGATTGACCTCAATTCGGTCAGCGGACTTAACCCGATGGTTGAGGCTCAGCTGCCTTATTTCCACGACAAGGCCACCGACCGCCTGCATCCTTCAACCGAAGGGCAGGAGCGCATGGCGGCAACGCTGATGTATCAGTTGCTTGCTCTTCCTGTCAAATAGCATCTTCTGCTGTGCCGGCATATCGTTGTTGTTATGCTGCCAGCAGTAAAATAGATAAGCAAAAATATGTTAACGCAAGTGCTTTTGCGTTAACATATTTATCTCACTTTTTGCAATCTTACGGTCGAAATGCCGTTTCCGTATGAAAAACTCGCATTTTTCGATTGTTTTAGTATGTTGCTGATAATCAGTGGTTTATGTCTGATTGTGATTTAAAGGTTCTTTTTCTGTATCCCGTAAATACTCCTGAAATGCCATAAATCATTGCTTTCTGCACTTAAAACAACTGTTTTTTGTCATGCAAAAGGCCATGTTTTGTGCTCTAATATGCCGCATTTCGCATCCTGAAAGCATAGCTTTTGCATCTCGTTTACATGTTTCTTGCCTTGCAGAGGCTTCGTCTGCATGATAAAACTACATATCTGCGCTGCCGTTGTTCCTATAATGCCTGCTTCCGGCGTGTTAAAATCTCGCTGCTTAAAACTTCTGTATTGGTAAATAAAGTTAATTTATCAGTGCCCAATGCGTAATCTTCGACAATAATCAGGTTTTAGTTTTTGAAAGTTAAACGGCAAAAAACATTAAATCGTTTTGTCAGCTACGATTAATTAGTTACCTTTGTAGAAATATAGGAAACATCGGCGGCAGACGCCGCAACAGGGGCACAAAGCATGCATCATGCAGCCCTGCGGACGTTGATGCCGTGTTGTATTAAGAATAAAAACTTTGTTGATTATGAGAAAAACCGCTTTCCTTTTACTTACGGCTTTTATGCTGGTGCCGGCTGCAATGTTTGGCGACAGCTATTCGAAATTATGGAAACAGGTAGACGAGGCAGCCAATAAGGACCTGCCGAAGACACAGATACAACTGCTGCAGACCATTGCCGACAAGGCTGAGGCCGGCGGCGACTATGGCCATCTGCTTAAGGCAGAGACGTGCATGGCGTCGGTTTGGTATTCTATCTCGCCCGACTCGCTTCCTTCAAGGCTTGCCCGGCTTGAAGACAAGGCCGAAGCATGCAGCAAGTCAGACGGCGCTCTGTCGGCTGTCTATTATGCGGCACTGGGCAAGATATACAGTTCTTACCGCAATTTTAGTCCGTATGCCGCTGTCGGAATAGACAATTCGGCCAAGGCTGCCGAGTTCTTCCGCAAGTCGCTGGCCGACCCTGCGTTGCTCGCATCAAAGAAGGCACTCTGCTATGAGCCGTTTGTCGTTAAGGGACGCGACGGCAAATACTTCAACGACGACCTTCTGAGTCTTATCGGATATACGGCAGAAGACTATGCCACGATGCACTCTTATTATGCAACCACGCAGAACCGCACAGCTACGTTGCTGACGGCTCTGGCTATGGTCAGGCAGAACAATCAGCGCAACGGCGGCATCTATTTCCGCGAATTAAAGAAGTCGCGCTATGCCGTGTCGCTCGATTCGCTCATAAACATCTATTCTGATCTCAATGCTTGTGGCGAAGTGGCCGTTGAACGCTATAATTTTATGCAGAACTGCAATGACGTTAACGCCGACGACCTGGTGGCTTACATCAATAACGCCGTTAACCGCTGGGGCGAATGGCCGCGTATGAACGTGCTGCGCAACGAACTTAAAAGGCTGACAAATCCGCAGTTTGTAATCAGTCTCACCAATAATGTGGTGTTGCCTTATAAGAGCAACGTCATAAAAATGAATCTGCGTAATGTCAGTGAGATTAAGGTTAAGGTGGCGCGTCTGGCCGTTGACGGCGACACAGAGCTTAATCCTTCGCAGGATGACGGATATAAGGAACTTCGCAAGAAGATTGTTCCGCAAAATGTCCATGTCATAGAAAAAGGGGTTCCTTTTACTCTGGGAGAGTTTAAGGTTACACCATTTGGAGTTCCTCATGATAGTACCGACAATGTGGGCTATTTTGTGGAACAGGGTGGTGTGTGCTTCTGTCTGCTTACTGATGTCGGACATATTACAGAAGAAATGCACAAATTCATAGGTCGTGCTAATTATCTGGTAATAGAAGCAAACCATAGTGTTGAAATGTTGTTGCAGGGTAATTATCCTCAATATCTGAAAGATCGTATTCTGGGTTCTAACGGACATCTGAGTAATGATGCTTGTGGAAAGGCGCTTGCCGAATATGCAACTTCTAATCTCCGACATGTTTGGCTCTGTCATCTTAGTGAAGAAAATAATCATCCGGAATTGGCACGGAAGACTGTTGAACATGTTTTGAGAAGCTATGGCATTGTGGCAGGAAAAGATTTTGGTTTGGAAGTGCTGAAACGTAAAACTCCGAGTGAAATCTATAAGTTATTATAATTTGTATACAGAAGGGGGTGTATTAAGCTGATAATTTTGCTTGATACACCCCTTTGTTATAGAATTATCTGTTGTTGCATTATCTGCAAACAAAATCTATTTCTTTTCTTCTTTCTGTTTGTTTAGCCTTTTGATGACAGAATAAGCATCATAAAGACCTAATTCTCCTGCTTTAGACAAATCTTGGATGGCAGTAGCCTTATTGCCACTTTTTGAACGTGCTATACCTCTATTATAATATGCTTCTGCCAGTTTGTTGTCTATCTTGATGGCCATGGTATAGTCGTCAATGGCCTTGGATAATTCCTTGCGGTTAGCGTGCAGATTACCTCTATTATAATAAATGTATGCATTATTGTTCTTGCTCAGACGGATAGCATCACTGAAATCTGCTTCTGCAGAATGGATGTTGATAATAGGCTGTCCCTCAGAAACGTTGAATTCGTCCATTTCTGTCTGACAAACGGCTCTTTGCCAATATGCTAATGCGTTGGTGTCGTCCAACTTGATGTATTCTGTGAAATCACTGATGGCTGCCTCGAAATCACGTAATACTGCATTGGCAACAGCCCTGTGTATCAGAAGTTCCTTCTTTCTTTCGTCATCTTTTGCTACGCTTAATTCTGCCGATAGCTTATCAATTAGCGAGAATATTTTCATAGAGCCGTTCTCGTCCAGCTGTTCCTTGTTGCATACGATGTAGAGCTTTGTGTCCTTATTTTGTTTGTTCTGGATATTGAGTTGCTCTACGTCCCTGTCGAATGCCTGTACACCCGTAATATTTTGTGTACTTGGGAAATAACTGATTCTGTACATAGGGAGATAAGCAGTCTCCACCAATCTGTTTTGAATGCGTCCGCGATACTCACTCTTGTATTCGTGCTCGTATTTTGGTTCGTCTTCTACTACAAGGCTTGCAAACTTATTCGGATCAATTTCTGAGCGTTTACGTATTTCTTTCTTGGTCTTGGAGCTCCATCTCGGTTGTATTCCCAGATGTTTGTTCATTTGTGCTTTAAGTATGCGGAATTCGTCAAGCTCCGCCTTGTTTGTCATGCCAAGTCGTCTGTAACAGTTGGCACGATAGGAGAGCCCTGTCCAGAAATTAGGAAATTGATTGATTACCGTTGTAAAGTCACGGATGGCTGCACGGAGATTTCCTGTTTTCTCATGCAGGAGCGCACGGTTGAAAATCGCCATGAAATTTTGTGGCTCCATCTTGATGACGAAGTCAAAGTCGGAGATAGCTCTGTTATCGTCTCCTAGTTGTACACGCATCAGACCACGGTTGTAGTGTGCGAGAAAATTATTTGGATCCAAATCCAGTGCATTGTCGTAATCGCTCATAGCTCCCCTCAGATTGTTGAGGTTGATACGAGCCAAGGCTCTATTGATATAGTTGCTTACATTGTTTGGCTTGAAATGCAAAGACTTGGTGAGAGCCTCATCGGCAATGTTCCATTCTTTTCTTGCGAGAGCCATGTAGGCACGTGTGGTCCATGTATCTCCATCGTATGGATTGAGTTCCAGACTTTTATCCAGCCATTTTTCGGCACTTATGGTATCTTTTTTCTGGAGATACACTTCTGCCTTGAGGGAATATGCATTGGAAAAGTCATGCCACTGCTTGATGATAGAATCAAGTTGTGCCAGAGCAGGATCGTATTTCTTGTCCTGCATCAGACAGAGCGCACGGTTGAACCAATAGTTGCGATTTCTCGGTTCAATCTTGATGGCAGAATTGTAATCCTGGATTGCCTCATCATATTTGCTCTGTCTGATACGGCAAATAGCACGTAGGTCATAGATATCATTGATATAAGGGTTGAGATGCAATGCTTCTGTAGCATCGCTCTCTGCACCCGTATAGTCATCGAGGCTGAATTTAGCCACGCTGCGATAATACCATGGTTCATAGAGATATGGCTTGGCACCGATTGCCAAATTAAAGTATTTGATAGACAAAACATAGTCTTCGTAATACAGAGCACTTCTGCCTGCAGTAATGAGGCGATCTACTCGATATTGCGCAGCAACCGGTGCTATAGACAATGCAAGGAAAGCTATAGCCAAGAATCTCTTTTTGTTCATACTGAATGTATAAATAGAACTAAAACCTATTGAAAATGCTTTTTCGCTGATTAGCGACGAATTTTAGTGCGATAAGCACAGCGGAATTTGCCCTTGATGATGTTTTTAAGTTTACCGGCAATCATGTTTTTGCGTAGAGGTGAAATGCGATCTACAAACATGGTGCCCTCCAGGTGGTCAAATTCATGCTGCATAACTCTTGCCAGATAACCTTCCACCCATTCGTCGTGCTCCTGATACTCTTCATCAAGATATTTCACATGGATACGGGTAGGGCGGGTAACTTTTTCTGAGATGCCTGGGATAGACAGGCAGCCTTCTTCCAAAGACTCTGTCTTGCTTTCCTCGTCGCGCTCGATGATGTGAGCATTGATAAATGCTTTTCTGAAACCTTTGTACTCAGGAAAATCCTCGCTAAGTACATCTAAATCGATAACAACAACACGGATGTCGAGACCAATTTGGGGAGCTGCAAGACCCACTCCATTACTTGCGTCAAGAGTTTCATACATGTTGGAAATCAGCTGTTTCAGTTCCGGATAATCCGGAGTTATATCTTCAGCCACTTTTCTCAATACGGGCTGACCATATATATAAATAGGTAAAATCATTTTCTGGATTGCAAAAAATCTTGTAAAATAATGGTGGCGCTAATCTCGTCCACCAGTCCTTTGTTTTCTTTTCTCACTTTCTTCTTTACGCCGCCGTCTATCATTGCTCGATGGGCGAGTACAGAAGTGAATCTTTCATCATAGTACTCAATGGGAATCTCCGGGTGTGCCTTGCGCCATCTGTTGAAGAAGTTCTCTACACGTGCCAGGTTTTCGCTGGGTTGCCCGTTGGGCTGCATCGGTTTGCCGATGACAATGCGCTCCACCTGTTCCTTTTGTATATAGCCTTCGATGAAGGCAAATAGTTCTGATGTAGCAACAGTGGCCAACCCACCTGCAATAATCTGCAATGGGTCGGTCACTGCCAGTCCGGTACGTTTCTTACCGTAATCTATGGATAAGATGCGCATTATTTCTTAAAGAGCAACCAAGCGTCTGGGTACTTGCTGGCACGGAGTTCGTTACGGCTCTTTACAGCACCAGCCTTATCTACGAATGTGGAAGCAACCACACGATACATGTTGCGCTCATTGTTGAATACGATTTGTGCGTCATAGCCAGAACTCTTCAATGTGTTGTAGAGACCCTCAGCGTTAGCCTTCAAAGAGAAAGAACCTACTACTACGCTGAAATTCTGGAGACCAGAACCTGCAACGAGTGATACATTCTCCTGACGTACTGATGCATTATCTACTTCTGTATTTGTTGATTCGCTAGGAGTAGTTGTCTCCAATGGAGTAACAACTGGTTCAGTCGTTGTAGGCTGCTGTACTTCCTGAGCCTGTGCTTTCTCGTATGCTTTCTTATACATGCTTTCTTTAGACTTACAACTTGCAAGTGCCAAAACAATGCACAAGCCCAAGCTCAAAACTGATAATTTCTTCATAACTTGATGTTTTTATTGTTTAACTTATTTGATTTCTTTGTTGTTTAGAGTGATATAATCACCAACCGTTGACAATTCGTGTCGCTTTCGTTCTGCGAAAGTACAAATAATATTGCAAATACAACAAGAAACATCGCATAAAGTTTGTTAAAACATGGGTAATACAACACCTTTAAATAAAAATTAAGGAAAAAATCATTGTTTATTGAATATTATTTAGTATATTTGCAACATAAAGAAGTCATCGGACCATCTTTTAAGGTTAGCCCGTTGATCTCTTGATAACATGTTTAACAATAAAAACTTTGTAATTATGAAAGCATTAGGTTACATTGGAGCTTTCCTCGGCGGTGCAATCGCTGGTTCAGCTTTAGGTTTGATTTTTGCTCCTGAGAAGGGTGAGGATACACGTAGCAAGATTGCTGATGCTGTTGACAATTTCTGCAGCAAGCATAACATCAAGCTTAGCAAAAAAGATGTTGATGATTTGGTAGATGACATCAAGGACGCTGCTCCTGAGGTATAATTTATCATGTCTTTTAGAGGACGATAATTTCTCATGATGTTTTCTAACGATAAAAATGTAGAAACTATTGGGCAACTTGTTGAAGTGCTCAAACACTACATCGGACTTCAGACGGAATACGTGAAGCTCGATGTAGTGGATAAAGTGGTACGCTTGCTGACTGCCTTAACTGTTACCGTAGTGTTAGTCGGTCTGCTCATGATTGCCCTTATTTATTTGTCTTTTGCCTTGGCTTATGGCTTGGGTGAACTTATTGGAAATAATGTCTGGGGATTCTGCATCGTTGCGGCTATATACCTATTTATATTAGTGGTATTCATTATATTCCGCCATCAATGGATTGAACGTCCTTTGGTGAAATTCCTTGCCGGTATTTTCATGCAAAAATAATGATAAGATGATGAGTCAAGATAATTCTAATCCGACGCAATATAGTTCATTGACAGAAATCCGTTTGCGAAAAGAATTGCTGCAAAAGGATATCGAGGCTGATGATGCAAGAATCAAGGCTTTGTGGAAATCATTATTTTCAAAGCCTGATGCATTGTCCAAAAACGCAAGCCCAAGCAAAAGAATGCAGAGTCTGTTCTCCATCGGTGTTAGCGCTTTCGATGGTGCTTTGCTGGCTTGGAAACTTTATAGAAAATTCAAAAAAGCATAAAAAAAGGGTCACCGCTGTGACCCATTCCTTGTTAACCTTAAATCTAATACTATGAAAAACACACGTACAAAAATAGTTATTATATTCGAAATAGCAATGGATTTTTATGAAAATCTGTTTATTTATAACAAATTTTAATGCTTACATACTTGTGCTTAAATAAAATTAAGGCTAAATGCGATACTATAAGCATCAAGCATTTAGCCTTTATCTCGTTGAATTTATGCTGAAAAAAGTTATGTTATAATTTCAGCTAACTTTAATCTTACGTTTAGATTCTTATTACCTGTTTTACTCCCTTTACTGCACTCAGTTTCTTGATGAGTGTTTCTGTCTTTGTAGCATCATCTATCATGACTGTTACGTTACCCGAGAAGAGTCCATCCTTGGAGGAGATGTTGATTCCGCGCATCACGAGTTTATCCTCTTTGGAAATAATGTTGGTAATGTTGCTGACAATACCGATATCATCATTGCCGATAATTCGCAGAGTAATGGCATACTTGGAAGAACCTTTACCGCTCCAGCGGGCTCTTACGATACGGTAACCGAAACGTCTGCGCAATTCGCGGGCATTTGGACAGTCGGTACGGTGAATCTTGATTCCCTTGTTGATGGTTACGAAACCAAAAATCGGATCACCATAGATAGGGTGGCAGCAATGAGCAAGTTCGAAGTCTATACCTTTGAGATTTTCGTCTATGGTAAGTACGTCGTCGCTTTGCTTCACCAGTTCCTCTGTAGGATTTTCGTATTCGAAGTTGGCTGCGCTCTCAGCAGGCTTTGTGGCGTTGGACAAGTTGAGATCGTGGTCTCGTTCTGCCACATATCTGTCGATAACGCTGTTGACATCCAGTCTTTCTTCTGCTATATCTTTATAGAAATCCGAGTTCTCTTTGTAGCCCATCTTCTTGATGATACGAGCCATCGTACTTTCATCAATATCGATTTTGCGGTTTTTGAATCGTCGTTCGATGAGTTCCTTGGCAAGAAGTCCGTCCTTCTTCTGGGTTTCCTTGAGGGCGAGTCTGATTTTTGCCTTTGCCTTCGAGGTCTGTACGATATTCAACCATTCTTGCCTTGGCTTTTGATTGCTCTGGGTGAGAATCTCAATCTGATCGCCGGAATGGAGCTCTTGTCTGAAACTGACAGCCCTTCCGTTGATTTTACCTCCCACGCAGTTGTTGCCAATACGCGAGTGGATATAGTAGGCGAAATCGAGCACAGTGGCTCCTTTGGGGAAGTTGAGCAGATCACCCTTCGGGGTAAATACATACACCTCATCTTCCTTCAGATCTGTGGTGAACTGGTCCATCAATTGCAGATCGTCATTATTCTCCAGTGCACTTCGGATATTGGCCAGCCATTCGTCAATGCCGCCTTCTCCCTGTCTGATACCTTTATAGCGCCAGTGGGCAGCCAGACCATGCTCGGCGATATCGTCCATACGTTCAGTTCTGATTTGGACTTCCACCCATTTCTTTTCCGGACCCAGTATGGTGGTGTGCAAACTTTCATATCCATTACTCTTAGGTACGGATAACCAGTCGCGCATACGCTTCGGATTAGGCTGATACATGTCCGTGATGATGGCGAACACTTGCCAGCACTGTTTGTATTCCATTTCACGAGGCACATCAAGGATGATTCTGATGGCAAACAGGTCATATACACCTTCAAATCCGCATCCCTGCTTTTTCATTTTCTGCCAGATGGAATGAATGCTCTTAGTTCTTCCCTTCATGTGATATTTCAGTCCAGCCTCATCCAGCTTTTCCTGAATAGGTTTGATAAAACGGGCGATATAAGAATCTCGGGATGCTTTTGTGGCATTCAATTTCTCCTTTATTAAATAATAGGCATCATGCTCCAGGTACTTCAGACTGAGATCTTCCAGTTCGCTCTTCAGCTTATAGAGACCCAATTTGTGGGCAAGTGGGGCATAGAGGTAACTAGCTTCCTCGCTGACTTCTTTTTTTGCCTCTTCCTGCTTCGTGTCCCTTATCTGTCGCATCACATTCACGCGGTCTGCTATCATGATGAGGATGACACGCATGTCTTCTGAAAACGAGATAAGCAGATTTCTGAAATTCTCGCTTTCTATAATAGGATTACGTTTGTACAGATCGTGAATGCGGAGAAGACCTCCGATGATGTGCTCCACGTTGTCACCATATTTGCGTTTGATGTCTGCTAATGTCTGGTATCCGTCGATGACGCTGGTCTGCATCAGTATGGAAATGACACCATCTCGTTTCAGACCAATCTCGTTGACAGCTATTTCTGCCGTCTGGAGTGCATGCAAAATAGGATTCAGTCCAAACACGTCACGGCGTATCTGGTGATTTTCGAAAGCATGGTGGATATCCTCACGCAAATGGGTTTCATCTTCCTGCGTGAAAGTCTCTCCGATGGCATTTCTCAATCTTTCGAGGATGAGCATGGTTTGCTCCTTCTCTTCGGGTGTAAATGTAAAAAAATCGTTCATTTTTATCCCTCCTTGTTAATATTTTGCTGCAAAGGTACAAAAAATCGCGCAAATATTTCGCATTTTCAAAAAAAGTTACTATATTTGTGGCATAATCGCATAAAATAACATAAATGTGGTATTATGAATCAGCAAGATCTAAATCAAATCAAGACTCGTGGCATTAGCGAGCAACAAATTGAACATCAGTTGGAGCAGATCAAGAATGGGTTTCCTTTCTTGAAGCTTGAGGCTGCTGCCGCTATCGGAAAGGGCATCATGGCTCCTACAAATGATGAAGTGAAAAACTATGAGCAGGCTTGGAATGAGTACAAGGCTGAGGGGCACAAAATCGTGAAGTTTGTACCTGCATCCGGTGCTGCCAGTCGTATGTTCAAGAACATGTTTGCTTTCTTGAGCGCTCCTTACGATGTACCTACTACAGACTTTGAGAAGCATTTCTTCGAGAACATCAAGAAGTTTGCTTTCCGTGAGGCTCTCTGTGACAAATGTCGTGAGAATGAAGGAAAGGGCATCAAGAAACTGATGGGTGAAGGTAACTATAAGGCTGTGGTGGCTAACCTTTTGGAAGCAAAGGGACTCAACTACGGTCAGTTGCCTAAGGGTTTATTGCTCTTCCATGAGTATTCTGCTGAAGAGGTGCGCACTCCTATGGAGGAGCATCTGGTAGAAGCTGCTCTCTATGCAAGTAGCAATGGTGAGGCTAACGTACACTTTACAGTTTCTCATGACCATTTGGAACTTTTCAAGCAGAAGGTGGCAGAGAAGGCAGATTTCTATGCAGAGAAGTTTGGTGTGAAGTACAACATTTCTTTCTCTGAGCAGAAACCAAGCACCGATACGATTGCTGCAAATCCTGACAATACGCCTTTCCGCAATGAGGATGGCAGCTTGCTGTTCCGTCCAGGAGGTCATGGCGCTCTGATCCAGAATCTGAATGAGATTGATGCCGACGTTGTCTTTGTGAAGAACATTGATAATGTAGTGCCAGATCGCTTGAAGGCAGATACAGTTACCTATAAGCAGGTTATTGCTGGTATTCTGGTTACTCTTCAGAAGAAGGCTTTCGAATACATGAATTTGCTTGACTCTGGTCTTTATAATCATGAGAAATTGGAGGAGATGATCCGCTTCGTTCAGCGTGATCTCTGTTGCCGTCGTGCAGATATCAAGGAATTGGAGGATGCCGAACTGGTTATTTATTTGCGTAAGAAATTGAACCGACCTATGCGTGTCTGCGGTGTTGTCAAGAACGTAGGTGAGCCTGGTGGCGGTCCATTCCTTACATATAATAATGATGGTACTGTAAGTTTGCAGATTCTTGAGAGTTCTCAGATTGACACAAACAATGAGGAATATATGAAGATGTTTACTCAGGGTACTCACTTCAATCCGGTAGATCTCGTTTGTGCTACAAAGAACTATAAGGGTGAACCATTTAATCTGCCTGATTATGTGGATCCTACTACTGGCTTTATTTCAAGCAAGAGTAAGAATGGTAAGGACTTGAAGGCATTGGAGTTGCCTGGCCTGTGGAATGGTGCGATGAGCGATTGGAACACCGTCTTTGTAGAGGTTCCTCTGAGCACTTTCAATCCAGTAAAGACCGTCAACGACTTGTTGCGTGATCAGCATCAGGCTGTCATTGGCGGTGTAAAGCACGAAGGAGGTTGCTGCTGCAAGCACTAATTTGATTGCGCCTATTTATCCTGCACTTACTATGATTAGTGCATATATATAATAAGGTGTAGGAAGAATATGATGCGGCGCAAGAGGACCTCTATAGGGTAATATCGGAAAAAAGTAAAGAAACATAGCAGAGATTCAAAAGTTTTTTGTACCTTTGCAGACTGAAAGCAGCGCTCCGGTCTGTCGCTGGCATTCCTTTATGGGGATGCGGGAGGAAAGTCCGGGCAGCATAGGGCATCCCACTTCCGAAAATAGAAGCTATTGGTGACAGTAGGTGTCGGCAGAAGAAAATAACCGCTTTTACTATCTTGCTCTTTGAGTGGGGTGGTGAGAGTAAGGGTGAGAAGGTGGTGTAAGAGACCACCAGCTGGCGGGTAATCGTCAGGCTGTGCCATCTGGGAGCTGTAAGCTCATGTAAACCGCAGATTGAGGGCGGCTCGTCCGATTGCCTTCGGGCTACTGCGGAGGGTAGAGTGCTTGAGCCCAGGGGTGACTCTGGGACTAGATAAATGACAAGCGCCTGCATTTCTTTGTTCTCTTACCATTTATTGCAGGTACAGAACTCGGCTTATAGGGGCACTGCTTTCTTTATTTTAGTTCTTTTGCATCATTACCTGTTTATATCTGAAGGTGTAATACCTTATTATATAATAACAAGCATGATGTTGTATTTCAAACAATTTAAAACACAAACAAGATTATGGAACTCAAAGAACCGGAGAAGCAGATATTAGATGATTTTGAACACAAGGTGACTGGAAAGATTGACAAGTATGGCGATGAGCCTGATTTCCCTAAGTTGGAGAATTACGGCATCACCCGCATGGATCTTGACGATTACCTTTTTGATAAGCAGGCGATATTGGATATGGGTGGCTCCAAGCGTACCCAGCTCACTGTGGGTGGTTTCATCACCGTGATTCCTGTATTGATATTGTCATGTTTCCCTGATAAGTCGCCTATCTATGAG
>ENA-OPNW01001325-OPNW01001325.1-human-gut-metagenome-genome-assembly--contig:-NODE-1325-length-12565-cov-4.288010_pt1 | contig 12565 bp, 7 predicted proteins | sample MGYA00241540_ERZ501777 | MGnify/ENA primary metagenome ERZ501777 (study PRJEB25962, sample SAMEA2042615) | human gut metagenome | biome: human gut; feature: human-associated habitat; material: faeces...
ATACTATGAGAAGACTGGCATCCAGATTGGTTTCAAGCCTGCAGGTGGCATTAACACCGTTCACGATGCTGTGGTATACTATACTATCGTAAAGGAAGTCTTAGGCGAGAAATGGTTGACCAACCAGTGGTTACGACTGGGAACATCACGCTTGACAAACCTCCTTTTGAGCGAAATCGTAGGTAAGGAAATCAAGTACTTTTAAAGATACGCCAAGAAAGAATAAAAGTACTTAGAATAGGGGTAAAACCCTAAGTATAAGGTTAATAATAAAATCGCCCTGAAATGGTAAAAGCATTCATAGACAATGCTTTTGTCTTCTCAGGGCGACTATTTTTATAAGAGTCAACAAGCGAATTATGCTTTGCGCTCAATCACAAAATCAAGATAAGCCTTCAAGGCATTATATACATCCTTGTCTTCAACATAGTTATCAAGGAAATCCATAGCCTCAGCATGAAAATCCCACATGCGCCTGTCTGCATATTCAATACCACTATTCTCCTTTGTGAAAGCAACTAACTGAGCTATTTCATCTTGGGAAACCGTATGTGCTTTAACCTTTCTTGCCAACTTTATCATCTCCTCATCACCAGTAGCTTTCAAAGCATAGATAACAGGAAGAGTGAGTTTACCTTCTGTCATATCATTACCAGTAGGTTTACCTATCTCCTTAGAATCGTAATAATCAAAAATATCATCACGAATCTGGAAGATAATACCCAGATTCTGACCAAAGCGCTTAGCCGCTTCTATCTGCAATTCTGAAGCATTTGCTGACATGGCACCGATACCGGCACAAGCCTCAAAGAGAGCAGCGGTCTTCTGTTTAATAACCTGATAATAAATATCTTCCGAGATTTCTTCATTACTGATACTGTTCAACTGAAGTATCTCTCCATTTGACAAGATACGTCCCAACTCAGCAAGATCTCGAACAATCTCTTCAGAATGAGAATAAGAAACATGAAGCAAGGCAGTAGAGAGAATAAAATCACCTACTAACACTGCAACCTTATTATTATATGTGGCATTGACGCTAGCTTGGCCACGGCGCTCCCCACTCTCATCCACAACATCATCATGCACAAGAGAAGCTGTGTGAAGAAGCTCCAATCCTACTGCAGAATGCTGTGTGACGGTAGAAATTTTACCAAAATTACGGGCCATCAACAAGATGAGCATAGGACGCATACGTTTTCCTGCACGCTGACGTATGTGATCGAGCACCTGAGAAAGAAGCCCGTCACTATGCATCAAAGACTTGTTGAACAAATCTATGAAATCTGCCAATTCAGCCTCAATAGGCTGCTTGATAAGTGATAAATAGTCCATTGAATATGAGTAAATCAACTTAATTTCTAAATTTTGATACAAAATTAATCAATTCTTCTTGAAATATCGCATTTTTTTAGTAATTTTACACCATAAAAATGAATATTATGGATAAATTGTTCCTTTTAGACGCATATGCGCTCATTTATAGGTCGTATTATGCCTTTATGAAAGCCCCTCGAATCAATTCGAAGGGACTTAATACTTCGTGTGTAATGGGCTTCTGCAATACCCTCAACGAGATACTCACCAAGGAGAAGCCAACCCATATTGCGGTAGCTTTCGACCATGGCAAAACCTTCCGCCATGAGGCTTTTCCTGCGTATAAAGCACAGCGAGAAGAGACACCGGAAGACATCAAGCTCTCGGTACCTATCATCAAGAATATCCTGGAGGCTTATCACATTCCTATTCTTCAGGTGGATGGTTTCGAGGCGGATGATATCATTGGTACCGTTGCCTTGAAGGCAGGCGAGATGGGTATAGAAACCTATATGCTCACACCAGATAAGGATTATGCCCAGCTGGTAAGAGACAACGTATTCATGTTCCGCCCCCGACATGGCGGTGGTTACGAAAAGTTGGGCGTTGCCGAGATTGAAGAGAAATACAGCATCTCTTCCCCACTCCAGGTTATCGATCTTCTGGCATTGATGGGTGACTCTGCCGACAACTTCCCTGGATGCCCGGGTATTGGAGAGAAGACTGCTATCAAACTCATCAACCAGTTTGGAAGCGTAGAGGGATTGATAGAAAATAGCGCCGAGGTGAAAGGCAAGCTCCGCGAGAAAGTGGAGGGTGCCATAGAGGACATCAAGATTTCGAAGTTCCTGGCAACCATCAGAACCGATGTTCCGGTAGAACTCAAGATGGAAGATCTAAAACTGGAAGAACCAGACAATGCCAAGCTGGATGAAATCTTCACCGATCTGGAGTTTAAGTCGTTCGCCAAGCGCGTTCTTAAAAAACCTCAAAAAGTGCAAACAAAGGCTACAGGAGAGCTTGATCTCTTTGGCGCACAGCAAGACGATGGTCAAGAAGAAGAGGAAAATACGAGTTTTGAAACCATTAAAACGGTTGCTCACACATACAAACTCATTGAAACAGAAGAAGATGCGCAGAAACTTTATGACTATTTGATTACATCATCAATTCTCAGTTTAGATACCGAGACCACTTCCACCTCTACAATAGATGCAGAATTGGTGGGATTGAGCTTTGCTGTAAAGGAGAAAGAGGCTTTCTACGTAGCAATTCCAGCGGAACGTGAAGAAGCCTTAAAATTCGTAAACATCTTCAAACCGCTCTACGAGAATCCGGAAATCCTGAAAGTGGGACAAAACATCAAGTACGATTACGAAGTGCTGATGAATTACGGAGTGGAGATACAGGGAAAGATGTTCGATACGATGATTGCTCATTATCTCATCCAGCCGGAGCTTTATCACAATATGGATTACCTCGCCGAGGTATATCTCAAATACCAGACGGTTCACATAGAAGAGTTAATAGGTCCTAAGGGAAAGAACCTGAAATCGATGCGCGACCTGTCTGCGGCAGAAGTTTACGAGTATGCAGCAGAAGATGCCGACATCACCCTGCGCCTGAAGAATGTACTCGAACCAAAGCTCAAGGAGATAGAGTGCGAGGACTTATTCTGGAATGTAGAGATGCCGTTGGTGCCTGTTCTTGCCCACATGGAGATGAATGGCGTATGTATCGACACAGATACATTGAAGGAAACGTCTAATAATTTAACCAACCGACTCAATGAGATAGAACATCATATTTATAAGTTGGCAGGCGAGTCATTCAATATCGGTTCTCCACGTCAGGTAGGCGAGATTCTCTTCGGCAAGATGAAGATTGTGGAAAAGCCTAAGAAGACGAAGACCGGACAATATGTAACGAGCGAGGAAGTATTGCAGCAATTGCGCAGCAAGAGTCCAATCATCGATGAGATTCTGAACTACAGAGGATTAAAGAAACTGTTGGGAACCTACGTAGATGCCCTCCCTAAGCTCATCAATCCTCGTACAGGTCATATTCATGCTTCTTTCAACCAAACCATCACCGCTACGGGTCGCCTGTCATCCAGCGATCCGAACCTGCAGAATATCCCTGTGCGCGATGACGACGGCAAGGAGATTAGAAGATGTTTTATCCCAGAGCCTGGATGTCTGTTCTTTTCTGCAGATTACTCCCAGATAGAACTCCGCATCATGGCACACCTGAGCGAGGATCCTAATATGGTAGAAGCATTCCTGGAAGGATCAGACATCCACGCAGCTACTGCAGCCAAGATCTGGCATGAAGACATCAAGGACGTAACCGATGCCCAGCGCAAGAAAGCAAAGACGGCCAACTTCGGTATCATCTACGGCATCACCACCTTCGGTCTTGCCCAACGCATGAACATCGAGAACCGAGAGGCGAAGCAAATCATAGAAGATTACTTCCGCACCTTCCCGGGCGTACATGCCTATATGGAGAAGTCGAAAAAGATAGCAAGGGAGAAAGGCTATGCCGAAACCCTCTTCCACCGTCGTCGCTATCTGCCAGATATCAACAGCAAGAATGGCACAGTAAGAGGCTTCGCAGAGCGCAATGCCATCAATGCCCCTATCCAGGGATCAGAAGCCGACATCATCAAGGTGGCCATGGTGAAGATCTTCAACCGATTCAAGGCAGAGGGCATCATGAGTAAGATGATCATCCAGGTACACGATGAACTCAACTTCTCTGTCTATCCAGAGGAAAAAGAGAAGGTTGAGAAAATCGTAATAGAGGAAATGGAGAATGCCTATAAGCTCAAGGTTCCTTTGATTGCTGATGCCGGCTGGGGAAAGAACTGGCTGGAAGCGCATTAAGAAGAGCATCAGCTCTTTAGGAAAAGACTTCAAAAGAAAGAAGAAAGACTTCAAAGAGCAACAAGAAGAAGCCTTTCCTAGCGTTCAAATAAACAAAAAAAAGCTGCAAATGGTAAAAAACGAGCCATTTGCGGCTTTTTTTATAGATTTATGAGATTCTTTTATTATTTTTTTGTATATTTGTAGCAGAAATCTATCAAGTATAGGTAATACAAGGAGAATTGAACCAAAATGAACCAACAGATATTGGCTTTTTTTTCCTACCTTTGCATAGAAAAAAAAATGATAATATAAAAAAATCAAAGCTTATGAAACATCTTACTTTGCGGCAGCCAATCTGGTAAACCGCCGCCAGTATGAAGAAGCTATTCCATACCTGCAAGCTTATCTCCGTTCGGGTGACGAGAAGTACCGTAAATCGGTATTCGTCAACCTCATAAAGGCTTGCGCAAAATCCAATAAATATCAGCTTGCCGTCATCACTCTCGAACAGACATCTGATAACTATCCTACCGACTATGACTTCATTTCGTCGGCAGTAAATCTGTGCATCGACCACAAGGATAATGCCAATCTCCAGAAGTTCGTAGGCAAGGGTCTTGCCCTCCGCCCAGACGATGAGACCCTTCTCAACATCCAGGGTAAGCTCTATGAGGAAGGCCATCATTTCGAGCAGGCGCTCGATATCTACAAGAAACTGCAAGTAGCTTATCCAAAGGCTCTTGATGTATTGAAACACCTGGCTATCAACAACTATAACATAGGTGTGCAAAACTATAACCAGGCTTTGGAACTCAAGGAAAACGATCCTCATATCAAGGACCTGGAAAGCGTATATAAGGATTACTTCACCTATTCTATCGGTCACATCAAGAACATCATCATCAGCGACCCTCTTTCGCTGAAATACACCCAGGCACTCGCCATCGCATACAAGTGTGTAGGTGATAAGGAGAACTTCAATATCATCAACAACAAGCTGGCTTCGCTCGGAGGCGGTAAAATCGAGTCGAACGTGATTCCTCAGCTCATCGAGTTCAATGGCGAGGTAAAGCCAACCATCGCTGCCGCTGCACCTCAGACACAGACACTAAGCAACGACCAGAGTGCTGCAGAGGAGAAGGGAATCCCAGCTTACTCTGCCTTTGCCATTCCATTCATCGAAAACCGCATCGACAAATGGCAGAAGAAGGACAGCTACGAGACACTGGATGAGTATCGCGCCCGTATGACCGAGAAGAACCGAGATGCCAAGATTGCAGAGATGCAGCGACTTGCACAGCAGGAATACATCAGCAAATACGAATCAAGAGTAAACCTACGTCATCTGGAACTGAAACCATACGATGCCGACCACGAGGTATTCCTGGTAACATCGCCTGATCTCGGCGAAATGATCGTACCGGTGCCAAGAGCCAACAACGAGGCACGCATCTTCGCTTCCAACTGGAACGGTATGCAGTTTAAGGATCCACAGTACTTCATCGACAAGGATCACCTGGCACTCGCCAAGCTTACCATCATCACCCCTTCGGGCAAGCAGTATCAGTACGACAACGCAGCAGCGCTCAACTATACCGCCACCAACGTAGAGGTGCACTTCGACCCTATCACCGCCAATATGCTGGCATCCAACGAGAATGCAAACAAGCAGACGGTACAGCAGCAGAACGTGAAGCTGGGAACATCGGATGTGGATGAGAATATCCCAGAGAATCCAACCAGCAACACCAAGACCTTTGCCGTGGTCATCGCCAACCAGAACTACAGTAATGTGGCAGGCGTACCACTGGCTCTGAACGATGGTCTTGCCTTCTCCAAGTACTGCGAGAAGACGCTGGGCATGCCGGCAGAAAACGTGCGTTACTATGCTGATGCCTCATACGGTACGATGCTCCGCGCCATGCGCGATATCAAGAATATCGCCAGCGCATTCAACGGCGACATCAACATCGTATTCTACTATGCCGGTCATGGTATTCCTAACGAATCTACGAAGGATGCCTACCTGCTTCCTACCGATGCCGACGGCACCCAGACAGAGGGTTGCTACTCTCTGAACAAGCTCTATGCCGAGTTGGGTTCTACCAAGGCAAAGGAGATTGTGGTGTTCCTGGATGCCTGCTTCAGCGGCTCGAAGCGCGAGGAAGGTATGCTGGCTTCTGCCCGTGGCGTAGCGCTGAAGGCTAAGCAGGAAGATCCACGTGGCAACATGGTAGTATTCAGTGCGGCATCGGGCGATGAAACTGCATTCCCATACTCAGCCAAGGGTCATGGCCTCTTCACCTACTATCTCCTGAAGAAACTCCAGGAAACCAAGGGTGATGTAAGCCTCGGCGAACTCGAAAGCTACATCTCTGAGAATGTGAAGCAGCAGTCGGTGGTTATCAACCGCAAGGTTCAGACACCTACCGCCACTCCTTCTACCTCGCTTGCAGCAGGATGGAAAGAGCTGAAACTGAAATAAGAATAACATAAAAATCAGCAAGGATGAGACACTACATTTTTGTGATGATTCTGATGTTCCTGGGCGTAGCTACAACCAGCTATGCCCAGCGCATCAGGAAAGTGCACGGAGAATACATCTACCATGCACCGGAAAACGTTTCGCTGGAGCAAGCCAAGAAGACGGCTCTGAGCAGAGCGCAGATTCAAGCCTTGGGCGATGAGTTCGGTACCGTGGTGGCGCAGCATAACGCTACCCTGATGAACAATACCAACGGCTCTACCCAGACGGATTTTACCTCGCTGAGCAGCAGCGACGTGAAAGGTGAATGGCTGGAAACCATCGGCGAACCTAAGTATGAGATCAGTTACGAACAGGGCATGCTGATAGTGAAATGCGCGGTAAGCGGAAAGGCGCGGGAGCTGGTTGCTACACAGAACAGTTTAGTTGCCAAGATTCTGAGAAGCGGTACAGAAGACAGATTCGAAAGCGACAACTTCAAGAGTGGCGACGATCTCTATCTCTCCTACCAGTCATCTACCAAGGGATACGTAGCCGTTTATCTGATAGATGACAGCAAGAATGCCTACTGTCTCCTGCCTTATCAGTCATCGCAGGATGGCAAGGTGAGGGTGGATGCCAACACGAGATACGTATTTTTCAATTCCAAGACGGCTGCACCGCTCTTTCAGCCGGCAGACGTAGATGAATATAACATGACCTGCGAAAAGGCGGCAGAAACGAATTATATCTATGTAATCAGTTCGCCTAACCCATTCATCAAGGCGATAGACAATGCCGTAGCCGGTTTGCCTAGAGAGTTGAAGTACGAGGATTTTCAGAAGTGGCTTACCAAGAACCGTACAGCCGACAAGGATATGCAGGTGGAGATCAAAACCATCTCCGTAAAGAAATAACAGCAAAATAAAAGCCCAGGGCGGAATGCCCTGGGCTTTTATTTTTATATGGTGTTTGCACTATCGCTCACGCAAAAAGTACTAGCGTAAAATGAAGTGAAACGCTGAACTCAGATTTTATAATCTCTTGATCACAGATTCCAGCTGCTCACCCAATCCGATGGTATAACCCTGAGAGAGGAATACCACTCTGTTGAAGGTATCAGAAATCGTGAAGATAGGAAGCAGGTTCTTGTTCTGAAGCTTCATATTCTCCACCATCTCCTTGCGGCAGGAACCATCCTTGTCGATACCGAAGATAATGTTCTTTGGTAAACCAGGGAACTCTGAGATTCTGAACTTCTTGGCAGATGCCTCATCCTCAAAGAGAATAACGATAGGGCGACCCCACTTCTCGAATACCTGTGCCACCTTGGCGATGTCCTTCAAGGCGTGGTTGGTTGGCTCCTGACCTACACCGATCATACCTGTTACGAAGTAGCCGCGACCTGTCTGGCTCAAAAGGCTAACCTCCTGATTGCTTGGCAAGAGGATGAACTTGGATTCTGAATTGAAGTTACCCTTTACGGTAATCTCTGTCTCAGAACTGCGCAGGTTCATATTCACCTGGGTAGTAGCACCCTGCTTTACATGGAACAGCTGCATCTCTGCCAGCACACCACCGTTGGCAAGACGGGTACCAGATACCAGGGCATAATCGCCCTCATCCAGATCTACACCATTCTTGAAGGTACCGCTCCAGGTACAACCCTCCTCAGGATACTCCAGGAGAGAGGTAGAACCATCAGGGTTGATGCGATGGATAGTGAAATGGCTGTAGTACTTAGGATCATCCACAGCACCATTATCCTTATAGTTCATCACGAACTTGCCCATGGCAGAAGCCTTCTGCACAGCATTGTCGAAATCTACGTCAATCCATTCGCCACCATTGGCATTCTTATACTGAGTCTTCTTGGTCACCTCATCCACCTGAGCCTCGATGCCCAAGCTTCTGGCTACATCGACGAAGAAAACCTTGCGAGAGCGGGCGTCTGTAAGGCGTGAACGATATACGCCGATAGGTGTCTGGGCAATCTGCAGAGCCTTCAGGTCTGGATTGATGCGGATATTCTTCTTCACCCACTCTACCAGCAGATTAGGATTGTTTTTGAAGGCTACCTGCTGCTTGGCAAACTCCTTCTCGAAGAACTGCTTGAACGGAGTGATAATCATCTCGTTTTCCACACGAGGAGAAAGCTGATCGCTCTTGGCATTGAAGTTATCTTCCAGGATATCCATCTGCATATCTCTCAAGTCCTTGGCACTCAATGTACCGAGCAGCTTGATAGCACGGTCGATACGGTCCTTGTGATTCTTCAGGAAGGTGAGGATGACATGGTGGTTACCGCTTGAACCTACCAGATACTTCACCATCTTCTGGGTATTCTCCTCAGAACCTGCAGCAAGACCATTATCTTTCAGAGCCTGCAATGCACTCTCCTTATTGTAGAAGGTAGCGAGATAGGCGTGGCGGATAGAATCCTCGTAGGCAAAGCGCTCCAGGTTCTTGGCTCTTGCCTCGGCAGATACCTCTGGGATGTTGGCATGCTCTGGAGGAGGAACGATATCGAAGGAGTCGCGGAAGAGGATGGTCTTCTGCTCTGCGCCAGGTACAGTTACCTGATGATCCATACGAACCACTACCTTCTTGTCCTTGCCGAAAGAAGCCTTGGCAAAGCCATACTTGCCGTTCTTGGATGCCCAGATCATCATATCGCCCTTGCCGGCAGAAAGGAAGGTGGCACCATCAGCACCAGTATATTTGGTTACTACGGTGCAGAACTCTGCATAGTTGTAGATTTTGAAGTCCACCTTGGCACCATCTACAGGATTGCCTGCTGCATCTACGATTTCGAAGTCGATGCGAGCAGAAGAACCATAGTTGTCGATGAGGTTAATCTCGGTATAGTTGGAAGTGCGGAGCATTACCTCCTCAGGACCATTGTAGTCACCGAACGCCTTGGTATGCATCAGCATCGCACGGGATGCAGGAGCATTAAACCAAGCCAGGTTCAGTACAGCTTCCGGCTCGCAGGCTCCCAGGAAATACCAGGTTCCATCTGCCCAAGCCTCTACCCAGGCGTGGTTATCATCGGTATGTGCCCAGCGTGGGGTATAAACCTGGCGTGCAGGAATGCCAATAGCTCTCAGGGCAGCTACCGTAAAGGTACTCTGCTCGCCGCAGCGGCCGTAAGCCGAACGGATGGTAGAAAGAGGTGCTGAAGTACGGCCGTCGGATGGCTGATAGGTTACCAGCTCGTGGCACCAGTGGTTCACCTCGAGGATAGCATCCTTCATGCTCAATCCCTTGACGCGCTCCTTCAATTCCTTGAAGAATACCATACGCGAATTATCCAGGTTCTCATTGTTGATGCGTACAGGGAGCACGAAATGGCGGAAGAGCAACTCAGGCACCTTGTTTCCCCAAGCCATCTGCTGGCGTGCCTCGAAGCTGGTGCGCACATTCTCCAGGAAGAAGCTGGTAGGATAGTCGGTTACATCAGCCACAGGCATGTAGGCATAGAGAAACTGCAAGGCTCCCTGCTCATCGGCTGTAGCTTTCTGCTGCTTGAGCATTTTCTGGTCATAAAACTGCTTACCTACAAGATTTACCTTCTGTTTGAAGGCCGTTTCCACTTTCGTGCGATAAGCTGCATCGGTAATGAAGTGGCCGTTTGCTGCCAACATTGTCTGCCAAGAGGCTAAGAATGTAATGGCGAACATTACTAAAAACTTTCTCATTGTTAGTTAGCTTTTTAATTATATTTATTATATTCCAGTTAATATATTGATGTTACGTTACAAACTTTCTGCAAAAATAATGTTTTTTTTCGAAATAATAGCCATCCCCAAAAGAAAAAATGTTATCTTTGCAGCAAATATTGAGAATTCAAGTAAAATTAGTAATAATCAAATAACTAAATAGAAAGAAAAATAGAAACTATGAACAGAGACGATTTCAAGTTTGAAATATGCGCCAACAGCGTAGAAAGCTGTCTGGCTGCACAGGAAGGTGGAGCCAACCGTGTGGAACTGTGTGCAGGCATACCTGAGGGTGGTACCACCCCATCGTATGGCGAGATAAAAGTTGCCCGAAAGTTGTTGGATAAGACCTTGCTCCACGTCATCATCCGCCCTCGTGGTGGAGATTTTCTCTATACTCCTTTGGAGATTGAGCGTATGGAAGAAGACATTCGCCTTTGCCGGGAATTGGGTGTAGATGGTGTAGTAATCGGATGCCTTACAGAAGATGGAGAAGTGGACATGGAAGCGAATCGCCGACTCGTGGAACTGGCGAAAGGCTGTGACGAACAGGCGAAAGACGGCAAAGAACTGAAGCCGATGAGCGTTACTTTCCACCGTGCCTTCGACCGAACAGCCAATCCTCAGAAAGCCTTGGAAGACATCATCTCTCTGGGTTGCGACCGCATCCTTACATCGGGCCAGCAACCTAAGGCAGTAGAAGGCGTAGCGCTTCTTTCAGAGCTCAAGCAGGCAGCAGCCGGACGAATCATCCTCCTTGCCGGATGTGGCGTAAACGAGGATAACATCCGCACCATCTTCGATGCTACCGATATCCACGAATATCACTTCTCGGCAAGAGTCAATGTGCCAAGCAAGATGAAACAGCTCAACACCAACGTGTATATGGGTGCCGAGGGTGCTGATGAAAGCAACTCTCCTGTTACTTCTGCAGAAAGAGTAAAGCAAACCATCGCCAACCTTTTGGGATAGGATTTTTCTATAACGAAAAAGATGTTTCCGATAATAAGAAAGGATTGTTTCCGATAACGCAGATAGCATTTTTCCACAAAACAAAAAAGTGTCGCAATTTCCAATATTCCAGGAGATTACGACACTTTTCCAATATAATATTCACACAATCTTAGAGTGCGATTTCCACAACCTTATCCATCTCTGTAGGAATCTCACCGAGATTCAGGAGCACACCACCTTCGCACTTCTGAACCTTCACCGGCTTCTTGCTGACAAAGTCGAATGCCTTCTTTACCTTCTTATTTCCGAGAGGCAGGAAGAGGCTCTTATCCTTCAGGTTCAGGATATGAACGAAGAGACGGTTTCCCTTCTGGGTAGTAACACCCCAATCGTGAGGAGCCACGATGCCACCGCGGGTACCATAAATGGTCTCACCATAAATCTTCATCCACTCTCCCATTTCTGCCAAACGCTCCAAGGCAACTGCAGGAAGTTCGCCATCTGGCTGAGGGCCGATGTTCATCAGCAGGTTGGCATTCTTACCAGCTGCATTCACCAGGTAATGAACCAAAGTCTTGGTAGATTTATAATCCTGGTCGGTAATCTTATAACCCCACATGCCATTCATGGTCTCGCAGGTTTCAAGAGGCAGGCGACTGATGTCCTGACCCGACAATCCTGCCTTATTCTCTCCAGGAAGATCACGCTCGAAAGCCTGAACATCCTCACCCTCGAAAGGAGAAGAGTGATGGTTGTTTACAATCAGGCAGCCTGGCTGCAGGCGATGGATAAGCGCATACTGCTCTGGCAACTGCCAATCGAAATTAGGATTCTGATCCTGATCCCACCATCCATCAAACCAGATACATCTCACCTTACCGTAGTTGGTAAGAAGCTCAGTAAGCTGGTTGTTCATAAACTGATAGTAGCTCTTCCAGTTACCCTCAGGGTTAGGGCGACCAGTGCCTCTACCCGTTCTTCCCCAAACGGCATCCTCGCGATACCAGTCAATATGAGAGTAATAAAGATGCAAAGCGATGCCCTGCTTGTGGCACTCATCCGCCAGTTCCTTCACTATGTCGCGGCGGAAAGGAGTAGCATCTACGATATTATAATCAGAATACTTGGTCTTGAACATAGAGAATCCCTCGTGGTGGCGAGTAGTGAAGCAGATATACTTGGCACCAGAAGCCTTGATGGCAGCCACCCATTTGGCAGCATCAAACTTAGAAGGATAG